>VFSW01001051.1_pt1 | contig 41138 bp, 26 predicted proteins | sample 5358111 | NCBI WGS metagenome assembly VFSW01 (sample SAMN11554181, study PRJNA540505) | mine drainage metagenome | isolation source: sediment from site ElyBrook_90M | place: USA: Ely Copper Mine, Vershire, VT | collected 2017
GGGTGGGGGGGGTATGGCTGCTTTGAGGTGTGAGGAGCAATGCTCGCGGGGCGCCCTGGGCAGCGTCGCCCACCATGATGAAGCCGTAGCCGGAGCCAACGAGCAGCGCGGAGAGGACCTCGCGCGAATTGCCGGGACCATAGATACCAAAGACGCGCGGGCCATTGTGGAGCCCGTCGATGGTCATGCCGCTTTTTTCGGACAGCTCATTGAGGATCTGGGTGAGGTCGGAGTTGTTGGCCTCGACCGTCAATTGACCGTTACTGAGGTTCACGGTAGCCGGTCGAGCGGTGGAATCGGTTGGAAACAGTGGACTTGTTTTCCCGGCCGCCGCATGGGGATGCCGTTTGGGCGACGCTGCTGGATTCACATCAGCCGGGTGTTCAGCGCTGGTTGCCGCGGGCGATGGCTGGATTCCGGCCTGTTGGGCGCCGCAGGCGGAAGCGACGCAGAGCCAGACTACGCAGACACAGCAAATCGCCGTGCAGCGGCTAGTCGCGATTTTTTCGCCCGTGAAGGAAAACATCAGATAGGGTTCCTCATCACGTGCCGGGGGCGAGTGTCCAGCATCATACTATCCATACTAGCGGGATTTTGCTCCGCTGACCAAACGACTCATCATGGAAGGCTGCAGTTATGCTTTTTCGACTGACCACCGGGCAACGCGCCCTGCTGATAATTTTTCTGGTGTGCGCCGGCATGCAATTTCTCCCGAACGCGCTAGCCGCTTCCTGCAAGACCGCATCTCAAATGACGGCTCCGCAGCGCGATGCGCTCGCGAATGCAGCTCGCGGCCTGGCGAGCGCCGTGCAGCGCGGGGATGTCCAAGCCCTTCGAACGAATACGATTCCTGAGGTTGCAGCGAATTTCGGCGGCATTGCGGCCTCGGTGGAGAGTTTGAAGCCGTTGGTGCAGCAAGCGACCATCACCGTGAACAGCGTCTTTGCGCTGGATGCCTCGACGGAGCCCGTGGGCGCCGCGCAGACGGATTTTTACTGCGGCACCCCTCTGGTGGTGTTGAATTTTGGCGGATTGCCGCCGGGAACGTATGGGCTTGCAATTCTTCACGCCACCGGCGTGCCTCAGCCGCAGCAGATTACGCTCGTGTTGTCTCAAACATCGGGAAGCCGCTGGATGCTGGCAGGTTTTTTCAGCAAGCCGATGATCCAGGCGGGGCACGATGGCATCTGGTACTGGGAGTCGGCGCGGAAATACGCGCAACAGAACATGAACTGGAACGCATGGTTCTACTATCGGATGGCTGTCAATCTCCTGGATCCGGTGGAGTTTCTATCCAGCCCCAACCTGGAAAAGCTGCAGCGGGAAGCGAATCAGACGCGGCCGGTGAATTTGCCGGGAACGACGCCCATGTCGCTGACTGGGCAAGGCTCGGTTTTCAACGTGACGGCGATCGATACCACGGTGGTGCTCGGCCCGCTGGATCTCGAGGTGCACTACACCCCCGACGCGACCCAGGCGGCGCAGTTGCGCGATCCGTCCCAGGCTCGCAGGCAGGTATTGGAAGTGATGACGGCGCTGCTGTCACAACACCCCGAACTGCATACGGCATTTCACGGCATCTGGATGCATGCCGACCAGGGGAATGCTTCTTTGTTTGCCCTGGAGCTTCCGATGGAGCAGATTGTCCTCGGGACAAATCCAGGGGCGACGAGACCGGTTCCGATTGTCCGATAGCAGCCTAAGCCGAGGTCTATTCACGGGCTCTAACCGGGGTATGTCCCCGTGATGTAACCCTCCAAAGCTTGAATGGCATGCTCCTGGCCGGAGATCACCCATTTCACCAGATCGCCGATGGATACCACGCCGACGACACGGTCATCCTGCAGAACCGGCAGATGACGGAAACGGTGCTGGGTCATCATGGTCATGCATTCATCGACGGTATGCTGAGGGCTCACAAACAGAACGGGGCTGGTCATGATCTCATGCACCCTGGTTTCCTTGGATGGATGGCCCAACAGGATTCCTTTGCGAGCATAGTCGCGCTCCGACAGGATGCCGACCAGCCGATCTTCAGAACAGACGAGCAAGGCGCCGATGTCATAATCGGCCATGAGTTGGAGCGCCTCGAAGACTGACTGTTCGGGTGCTATCGACAACACCTTGTTGATGTTTTTGCTTTTCAGCAGCGATCCAATCGTGTCGGAAACTTTCATCGGACTCTCCTGGCCTGTTGCAGTCATATAGCGGTGTGTGTGTCCCAAGCGAACGGTCCCTTGAGAAGCCGGGGAGGACCGCGTAGCGTCTGGTGCCGTGAAGGTTTGGGGCCGGCATCCAGGTCAAGGAAGTGAGCTACTTCGAAGGGTCTGCGCGCCAAGGAGGGCGTGAACGGGACTCCCCCCTGCGGCACGGAGTCAATATAGTCCATCCCTATTGCGACAGAGAAGTACAGATTTGCATTTGTGCATTCTGAAGCCAAAACGAGGCCTGGCTTGAGGTTTCTGCTTGTCCGCCTGGGGGCGAAGTTTTTGGGTCGAGGTTTGCCGGTGAGATCGATGAGCAACAGGAAAACAACTCAATTCTCCGTAAACCATCAAAATCTTCCCGATTGGCGGGCCGGTTGCAGCTAGTCTGAGAACGGTTTTCCGTATCGCATGAGCGAGTTTACCCTTCATTCCGGACCGTCGCTGCATGGGCTTAACACGGTCGTGATTGAGAACAGCCTTTTGAGGGTTGTGGTGCTGCCCGAGGCCGGAGCGAAAGTATGGCAGATTACATACAAGCCGCTGGGGGCCGAACTGCTTTGGAATCGCTCTGAGCTTCCTCCGGCGCGGCAGCCGCCGGGGGCCTGCTATGACGACACATGGAGCGGCGGGTGGGATGAGTTGTTTCCCAACGACGAGGCAGGCGTGGTCCAGGGGCTTGCCCTGCCCGATCACGGGGAACTTTGGACGGGCGAGTGGCAAGCGGAGCCTTTCAAGAGCGACGGTGCGGTTGGGGTGCATCTGCGGTTTACTTCTCCAATTACCTGCTTTGAGGCGGAGAAGACGCTGACCCTGCGGCCGCAGAGCACCGTCGTTGAGGTGCGCTACAAGCTGACGAACCGGGGAACGGAGGCGTTTCCGTTTCTTTGGAAGCTGCACCCGGCCTTTGCGGTCTCTGCGAAGCATCGAATCGATTTTCCGCCCATGACGGTGCTGCGTGAGCCGGAGTTTCCAGGAACACTCGATGGCGCGCCTATGACCTTTGCGTGGCCGGATGCTCCGGTGGGCGACACGGTGCTGGATTTGCGCGAGGTTCCCGACGCCTCGTCGCGTGCGGTGCATTTCTTTTATGGCACGGAACTGGCGGCCGGCTGGTGCGCCATTACCAACAGGGCAAACAAGCTTGCAGCGGCCCTTCGTTTCGATCCCGAGATCTTTTCCAGTTGCTGGCTGTTTGCCACCTACGGTGGTTGGCGCGATTTGAACGTCGCAGTTCCGGAGCCAGCCACCGGCTATCCGTTCCAGATGCGATCGATGATTGAAGGCGGTCAGGCCCGCTGGCTTTCGCCGGATGAAAGCCTGGAGACTACCGTGCTTTTCTCCGTACAGGAAGGGCTTCTTTCTGTCGGCGGAGTGGACAGGATGGGACACATTCTGCCGGGCGACGAAAGGTAGCAGATTTGCGCGGCGGGATGCGGGATCATCCCTTGACCTGCGGCGAAGCTTCCATGGAGAGCAGGATTGCGGCGGCGATGGCCGTGAGTGCGCCGGCGGACTGCATCCACGTGAGGCGCTCACCAAGCAGCAGCACGGCCAGCACAACCGTCAAGAGCGGATAGAGCGAAATGAGGGAGATGACGATGGAGGCTTTGCCGCCCGACTCGAGGGCGCGAAAGCTGGTCCATGCGCCCAGTCCGTTCAAGGCGCCGCCGGCAATGGAGCAGAGCACGACAAGCCGGCCCAATCCCCAATGAGGGTGGGCAACAACCAGGACGGCCGCGGAAAGAGACACCATGGCCCAGCAGAACCAGAGGAACGAGCGTTCGCTGGAGATGCGGTTGGTGGAGAGCTTTTGCGTTACGCCGGTGACGCCCCAGAGGAAGAGTGCGAGAACAGCGAAACCTAACCAGGCATGCATGTTTATATCTCCGACGGAATCAGGCGCTGAGTAGATAGATGGCGACGAACGCCAGGGCAAGCCCGACCCACTGAACGCCACCGAGGCGCTCCTTCAAGAAGAGCAATGCGAGCAGAACGGTGACCATGGGGAACAGCGCAGTGACCGGGGCAACCACGGATGCATTGCCGCCTTTGACGAGAGCCTGAAAGAAGGCGAGGTTGCCGACGCCTCCCAGGATGCCGGTGAGAAAGGCCCAGAAGACGCCCGCGCGTCGACCTTCGCGCGTGTTCTTACCCTGCTTGTGCACGGTCCAGGCGACGAAGATGAGCAGCGGCGCGAGGCCCGCAGTGTAAAGCAACTGGTTGACGTAGGCGTCGACACCCGATGAGGCGATCTTCGATACCAGTCCCCAGGTGCCCCACAGCGCGATGGTTGCGAGCGACCAGAGCAGCCACAGCGGAAGCCTCTTGAGCAAGTGATTGTCGTTCACCCGGCCTGCCTTTCAGTGCATGGGCCGAGCATACCGGCACGGCGGATGGTGGGGCAATGGCTGCCTTGGCATGGTGCTCGTGTTTTAAGGATCGTTCTTTCGTTCTGGCTGCCTGGCGCTTAACGGGGCATGGAGAAGAGCATTATGATCAGCCCGACAGGGCGAGGAGAGAGGCAATGAAGATCACCTCTGTGGAGGCGATACACCTGCGGGCGGAGGATCCGCTGATTGAACTGTTCGACGGCTCGTATGACGATTGCGTATTGGTGGTGCGCACCGATAGCGGGCTAGTTGGGATTGGCGAGACGGAATCGATGGCTCCCGCAATTCAGGCGATCGTGCGCGGCCCGTCGGCGCATAACCATGCGCGATCGCTCTCCGCTGTGCTGGTGGGGGCCGACCCAAGGGATCCGGTGGAGTTGTGGCGCCGCATGTACGAGTCAACGGACTACGTGGGAAGACGCGGGCTGGCCATGCACGCAATTGGCGGTGTGGACCTGGCGCTGTGGGATTTGCGCGGGAAGATTGAGGGCAAGCCGGTGCACGCATTGCTGGGGGGCGCCAGGCGCGATCGGTTGCCGGCATACGGCACCATCTATCCCATGGCCCGTACGCCGGAGCAGGTGCGCGGCCAGGTGGCCGCAGGACAGGCCAAGAAGCTGCGCAACTTCAAATTTGCCGCCGATCCATGGTGGCTGGATGATATTGCGCTAACGGGTCGTCTGCTGGCCGCGGCGCGGGCGCAGGCGGGCGAGGAGGCGCATTTGATTGTCGATGCGGCGCTTTCTTATCGCACCGCAGCGGAAGGGCTGCGGCTGTTCCCCATCTTTCGCGAAGTCGGCATCTGGTTTCTTGAGGCTCCACTGCCGCTGGACGACGTGGAGGGGCACCTCGAAATGAGCAGGCACGGGTTGGCCATCGGGGTGGGCGACCTGGGCCTGACGCATGTGCGCGAGTTCATCGAGATGATGGATCACGGAGGCGCGAGCATCTGCCAGCCTGACATTTCGCAGGTGGGCGGGTTTACCGGGATCCTGCAGATTGCCGCGGCAGCTTATGCACGCGGCAAGCGCGTCATTACGCATGGGTACAAGACGAACATAGAGATTGCCGCCAATTTGCATTTCCTGGCGGCGCAGCCCGCTGTGGAACCGCTGGAGTTTTCACTGAGCCACTCGCCGCTGCGCTGGCACTCCACCATCGAACACTTCCCCGTGGAGGAGGATGGCTGCGTGCTTGTGCCGCAGGCGGCGGGGCTGGGCGTAACGCTCAATGAAGAGACGATAGAGCGGTATCGTTTTCAGCAATAAGGTGGTTGCCCGGATTTATGGATGAGCCGCCGTGCGTCTTTGCGTTTTGGCGCCCACTGCTGCTCAGTTCACGCGCAGGAGCATCTTGAGCGTGTCTCCGGGCGCGGTGGTCATGCGATCGAAGGCTTTCTGGCCTTCTTCGAGTGGCATTTCCACGGTCCAGGGGGAGAGGTCGATTTCGCCTGCCTTGAGGAGAGCCAGCGAGCGCTCGAAGTCCACCGGGGTATAGGCGAACGACATGACCACGCGATGCTCCTTGCGGATGCTGGTGACAAAGTCGATCTCGCTGCGCTCCTGGCTCATTCCCAGCAACACCACGAGGCCTCCGGGGCGGCAAATGTCGAAGGCCGATTGCCGCGCGGCGGCGTAGCCGGAGGCATCGAGTACAAGGTCGAGGCCGTGGCCGGCAAAACGGCGGGCCTCAGCGCGGCCTTCTTCTGTGGAAACATTCACGGCGAGAGTTGCGCCCATGCCGCGCGCTACATCGAGACGCACGTCGCTGACGTCCTGCACCAGGACTTCGCGTACGCCGAGGCGCAGTGCCGTCATCAGCGCGAGGGAGCCCATGGTGCCACCGCCGACGATGCCCATGCGGAAGAAGGGTTGCGGCGCGGCGATCCGGAACAGGTGCACGATGTTGGCCAAGGGTTCAGCAATGACCGCGCGCGTATCGGTCAGTTCATCGGGAATCTCATAGATCTGGGTTTCGGGAATGGAGACGAATTCGGCATAGCAGCCGGCGGTGCGGTCCATGCCCAGCAGACGCCAACGCTCGCATAGGTTCTGTGCACCGCCAAGGCAGGCAGTACAGCGCCCGCAACTGATGAGCGGATTGACGACCACGCGCTGGCCGCCGGGGCGACGCCCGATAAACTCATGGCCAAGAACCATGGGAGGGGTGCGACGGCGGCTGTGACCGAGAAACCCCGAGATATCGGAGCCGCAGATGCCTGCGGCCATTACGGCGATCTCGGATTCGCCAGGAGGCGGGACGGGACGGGTGATGTTTTGCAACTCCACCCGATGTGGGGCGACGTAGACCAAAGCGCGCATAGGACTCTCCACAGACTAAACGGTTGCCCTCGCGGACTCTGAAAGGAGGGGCTCGGACGCGCCCCAGCGCTGCGGTTGGCTGGCATAAGCGCGGGGCGTACAGTGCATGTACTTTTTGAATACGGAAGCAAAGTAGGCCGGATTGCAGAAGCCGCAGCGGTCCGCCACCTCGGCTACCTGAAGACGCGGATCGAGCAATAGGCGCTTGCCCATCTCCAGTTTCTGGCGGATGAGAAACTCCTCCAGGGTATGTCCTGCGGTGCGACTGTAGACGCGCCCGAGGTGGCCGGCAGAGAGCTGGAGATCCCTTGCCAGGGTGTGGATCGTCACTTTGTCCGGCCCCAGTTCGCGGACCATTCGCTGGGTTTCGCTCACGATTTTCTGTTCACGCTGGCTGAAGAGCTGCACCACCTGCAAGCGCAACTGTTCGACAAACGCACGAAACGCCTCGGCCATGGCGAAGGAGCTGGGCGAACCCATGATGATTTGAATCGCAGCTTCGCGGGCGGCATTGACAGCGCTGGAGTTTGCGCCGAGCGCGGCGACTTCCCGGGTGAGATGCTCGCAGGCCCAGGTGAGCAGCCCTCGCCCCTGCTGGAGTTGGGCGATGGTGGCCGCGCCGGGAGCGGTGGCAGCAAGGAATTCGCGCAAAGACGTGGTCACGGCGGAAGACTCCGAGCCTTGCAGGGCCTTCAAGACGCGTCCCAGGGCCTGGGTGGGCTGCTGTTGCCGCCGCTCAGCCTGGGCTTCAAACCAATTGAGGGTGGATTGGCCCGCGTCGAGCGCCGAGACGGCTTCATGATAGGCGCCGAGCAGCTCCGAGGGATGCTGATGCTGGCCGCTGATGCCGATGCGCGCGGTCATGAGGCCCTGGGATCGCGCGGTGCGGAGAAGGGCCTGCGCCATCTCATCCAAGAGCAACCGCTCGTGATTGGCGCTGCGGGTTCGCTGGCAGGTGAAGATGCACATTTCGCCGGGCGCAACCAGGGTGGCCAGAGTGTTGGACCAACTTCTGCAGCGGTCCTCTATCATGTGCGCAACGCGGACCAGGGTGAGCTGACTGCTAATGGCCTCTGCCGAGACCAGATCCTGCGCACGCGCCGGCGCGACGTTGGCCTGCTCCACGGGATCCTGCAGGCGCAGCAACAAAACGCGATCGGGAAAGCGCTCGAGGCCAACGCTGCGTGACAGCGTTTGCAGCGCATCTAGATTTGCGCCCGGCCCACCTGTTCCCTGGCCGGCGAGCAACTTCTCCGCGAGCTCGCGGCGGTCAAGCGACAGTTCGCGTTCGCGCATCTGCTGGAACTCACTCATGATCTCCAGGCGTTTCCAGGCGTTGGCAAGGTAACGCGCGAAGACTTCCATCATGCGCACCATCTCCGCCAGTTGTGCGGTGGTTACAACGGGAACGCGAAAGTAGGCCTCCTCGAGACGGGCGAGATCGATGTGCGGCTGCCCCACGAGTGCTTCGCGGACGCGGGCGAAACCGCCGGGTGTTGGAGCCTCAGTGAGGACCTGGCCACTGAACAGCGTGCCCAGGTAACGGTCTTCGCAGATGACGGGTACTGCGATGTCAGTGAGGCCGACATGGCAGGGATAGACCTGGCTGCGGGCGGTGGCGCGGCATCGTTCCTTTGCCGGCTTGTCGCTGCGGGCGCAGGTCTGTTCCTCATGAGCGCCGAAGCCGTGAACGAGGTCGCAGAAGTAGGTGCTGGGGCTGGGTGAACTGCGGCCGGGGGTGTCGCCGCCATTCATTTGAAGCTGGACCAGCGCATCGCCGGTGTTGACGCGCGGCCGCTGCGAGGGATCGAACAGCTCAAGGTCGTCTGCCCACATCAACTCCACATTGCGGATGGGGCTGGAGCTGTTGAGCAGCACCAGGAAATACTCGAAGAGCTCAAGATCCTTTTTGAATTCCTGCTTAAGGGTCTCACTCAATGCTGCCTTTTGCTTTTTCATAGCGGACGCCTGCCCGTATTTGCGGGGCGCTGTCATTTTAAGCGCTTGCACCGGGGCACGAATACCGGAAAGTCAGCACGAATGATCAATTTATCGTCATTTATATTGAATTTTCGGCTTTGATTTTTTTGCGGGTTGCCCTGCGGATCAAGGATGGGTGCGAATGGTGAGGCCCCCATCGACGACGAGGCAAGTGCCGGTGACCCAAGCGGACTGCAAAGTTGCGAGGTAGGAGACCGCGGAAGCGACGTCCTGCGGAACGCCGCGCCGGCCAAGTGGATGGAGCGCGACGGTGTGGTTGGCGACGGCTTCGGGGTCACTTGCGGCGCGCAGCCACTCATCCCACATGGGGGTATCGATATAGCCGGGGCAGACTGCATTGACGCGGATCTGGCGGGGTGCGAGTTCGAGCGCGAGGTTGCGCGTAAGCGACACCAGGCCGGCCTTGGAACAGGCATAGGGAATGGAGTTGGGGAAGGCGTGATCGGCGTGAATGGAGCTGATGTTGACGATGGCTCCGCCGGCGGCGGGAAACAAGGGCGCCAATACCTGGCTCACGAGCAGCGGCGCGCGCAGATTGACGGCAATGACGCTGTCAAATGCCTCGGCTGTGATTTTGCCAAAGGGTAGATCGAGTTCGATTCCAGCATTGTTTACGAGAATGTCGATGGTGGGTTCGAAGACGGAGATTTGAGAAGCCAAGGAAAGGATGGCGTCGGGGTCGGCAAGATCGGCGGAGATGGAGTGAGCGACGGAGCCGTTCGGCCCACGGAGGGACTCTGCCGCGTGGGCTACGGCTGCAGCATTGCAATCGACAAGCAGCACGCGCGCGCCTTGTGCATGGAGATGCCTGGCGATTGCGTATCCTATGCCTCGCGCAGCCCCGGTGACTACGGCAACCTTATCGGCGAGTTCGTCCTTCATTGCGGGCCTCTCTGCGATTTCAGCTCTTCGCCCTATCGTTGTTGTGCAACCTGGTTGAGAAACACTAACTCGGAACTCAGAGGATTCGGCAAGACAACGGTGACTCCCCGTCGCATCAATTCGCTTCCTGTGGCGGTAGTATCGGGTGCGCTGGCGTCCTGAAAATGGAGGCGATAGCGCTTGCCGGCATCGAGGCCCGCCAATACAAAGCGATGCTGCGCCTCGTCTGCGATGCTGCCGCGAAATGCAAACACGACACCCTGCGCACGGGCCGGGTCCCAGTACTGCATGCCGTCCCAATGCACGCCATCCGGCCGGGGGGATACGTGATAGAGCCGTGCGTCGCGGATCAGGGGCCGCAACTTCTGCTTGTAGAGCGCGATTGCCTGGCGCGCCGCTTCATGTTGCTGCGGCGTCCATGCAGTGGTGTCCATCATGACGGTGACCCAGCCCATCATGCCGCTGCGGAGCATGTAGAGAAAGTTCTCAGGCCGCGGCACGGGCCACTTTTCAACATAACTTTCGAGCATGGCTGACGGAAGCACGTGGCTGGTGTCGAAGAAAGCACGGCGATTTGAGAGCGGATCATACGTGTCGGTGATGGAAAAGTAATCGCCATGCGCGGCAGATCCAAAGTCAACCATGCGGCCGCCGTCGTTGCAGATTTCAAAGAGGAGGCCGGGGTGTTCGCGGCGCGTCTGTGCGTAGATGTCGTAGTAGGCGCGAACCGCGTGGTAGCTCACGTCGGTGGAGTTGTCGGCCACTACGAAGTCGGAGCCCCAGTCATGAACAACTTTCATGGTGCTGCGATTTGGGGGGCCGGGGGGGTGGTCGTCGCGCGTGCAGCCCTGGGCCACAAGATAGCCGTCGTGCTCCAGCATGTCGAGGTGGTAGCTCTCGACCATGCGCTTGACTTCGTTGCCGAGATACTTGTGCGCCGCAGGAACGCCCAGGTCGACGGTCTGCCCCTTGAACTCTTCGGGTTTCCAGTCAGGCGGCAGATCGGTCACCATCCAATCGCGCACCTTTGGATCGCGCACGTTCAAGGCGCCGGGTTCGGTATCGAGCGCGGCTTGTGTCCAGTCGACCCAGATGCCGAAACGGAGGCCTTGCTTATGGGCTTCGTCCGCGACGAACGCGAGGCCGCGGGGGAACTTCGTCGGGTTGGGGTACCAGTCGCCGACGCCGCGAAACCAGCCGGCATCGATGTGAAACATTTCGAGGCCGAGTTCTTTCGACTCGGCGATCATGCGCAGGGCAAGTTTTTCATCCACCTGCATGCCGCTGCCCCAACTGTTGTTCACGGTGAGGGGATAATGAGGATCTTTCCACGTGAGCGGATTGCCGAGGACTGCACGCACCCAGGGCCGAAGCTGGTTCCCTGCCCCGTCTGGGCCGCCCGAGAAGGCTCCGAGAAAAACCGTGGGCGTTTCGAAGCTTCCACCCGGCTCGATGCGGGTACGGAAGACACCCGGATCAGGGTTGAGTCCCAGCACGGATTTGAGGCTTGCGCCGCTGCGTTCAAGCGTGATGCGCGTTCTGCCGCTGAATTCGATGCCGGAGTACCAACCCTGCTGCGGTTGCGCATTGTTGAAGACAAACTCCGCGGGAATGATTTCGCGGGCTTCGCCTTGGAGTGGCCGAGCATACGTGGATGACTTTCCGGTCCATCGATAGCCGTCCGTCACTGATTCGAGATGAGTGCCCTGCGGGGAAGGAGTGTCTGCGCCCTTCTCGACGTAGAGATTGCTGAGGCTGGTGTCCTGCGTAGTCTGCCAGTCGAGACGCAGAGAGTCGACCATGGGCAGCCAGACTTCGCGGGAGCCCAGATTTTCTATGGTGATGGTGTGTTCCACGGGACCGAAGGCAGCCCGCGCTTCCCATTTCCAATGCAAACGGAGATGGGGCTGAACCGACTCGTAGACGTAGACGACGCGATGGGCGTCTGCAATTCCGAGTTCCGGTTTCAGTTGCCAGGTAAGAGGGACAGTCGCTCCGTCCTGCTCCACCGTGGCGGGAAGCGTCTCGGCCTGCCGATTGCGCCACGAAGAACCGCCGGGTCCTGAGAGTGCGACCAGACCAGGAGCTTCGGCCCCGGCTTTCAATTCAAGGCGCGCATCGGATGTGGTCAGAACGATTGCGGAAGAGGACTGATGAACCTGCGCCGCGCAGACAAGCGAGATGCAACTCAGCGCGCCGACAATCAAGAGAGTTCGAAAGAGCCCGCAATTCTTCATTGAGATCCCATTGAGATTCGACAGTACAGGTGTTTCGAGCAGGTTGCATGCATGTTGAGGGTTCTCCCATTGTGCGGGCCGGAGGCGGTCTTCTGCAAAGGCAGGAACATGACTTGATGGCGGGTTGGCCGGGCAGCCCTGGAGGAGCCGCCCGGGATAGATGTGAAATGGCATGATCGATCTTGTCTGCGCTAGAAGAAGAACCGCGCACCGGCCTGCATCACGCGCTGACCTGTCTTGCCATTGATGCCACCGAAGGTTGGCGCGTCGGGGTCTGCGATGATGCCACCAAACACAGGATGATTGAGGATATTGAGCGCCTCGATGCGCGCCTCAAAGTAGCGCGCTCTGTTTTCGCCCAGGTAGAAGTTCTTGAGGATGCTGGCGTCGGTGTAGAAGGCACCCGGGTTGCGCAGGTTGCTGAACATGACCGGAGAGTTGGCGAAGGTGTAATCAGGAGTGCGCACGAAGGACGAGGCACTCAAGACGCCTTGTCCGTTGGTATTGACGAAAGCTCCATTGACCACGAGGGCGTTGCCATAGCTGGCTCCCGAGCGCTTGAAGTTCTTATTCGCGAACGACCAGCGAATAGATGCGCCGGGCGCCTGATTGCCACCATCGACACCGGGGACCTGCACGGGAGTGCCTTTCGGGTTCCATGTCGAGATGCCGGCGACCGACCACCCACCTGCAACGGCATCGATCAAGTGGCCGCCAACTCCATCAGGATGATTCATCCATTGACGACCGCGACCGAGCGGGAGGTCATAGGAGTAATTCACCTTGACGGTTTGGGGTAACTCATAGGGAGCGACTCCGTAACCTTCCATCAGATTGTGCGGGTTTTGCAGGCCACCGGATACGGTAGAGGATGCGTGAATGTCGGTGCTGCTGGTGTTGGTGAGTGTTTTGCGAATGGAGTAGGAAGCGAGCAGTTCGAGGCCGTGGAAGCCGCGCGACTGGATCTGGAAGTTTGCGAAGTTGGAAAACGACTTGCCCCATGTCGCCTGGCCGGGGGTGGTGGAGTTGGTGCCCGCATACTGCGGAGACAGCCCCAGCAACTGGCTGAGCGAGACGGTGGGCTCCGCGGCGAAGGTCTGCGATTGCCCGTAGAACGGATTGGGAACCTGGTCGTTGAGATGGGTGCCCAGTTGGTAGTAGTTCGTGGGAATGTTGTTCAAACTCCATCCCCATACGTTGGTGAGCAGATGCACGCCACGGATGCCCATGTACTCGCCGCTGACGGCCCAGTTCTTCCCTAACTGGCGCTGGATGCTGGTGCCCCAGATGTAATCGGTTGGAGTATCGAAGTGGCCAATTGTGGTGCCGGTCTGGTCGAGGTTTCCGCTGGCGCCGTAAGTGGCGTACCAGTAGTCCTTGTTGTTGGTAAGAGGAGGAACCCAGCCGAGGTTGCCGCCACCGGGGAGCGCGGGGAAGGAGCCAAGGCCGTGGTCCTGACCGAATTCGCTGATCCAGTGCTGGCCGTCGACAGAAGGAACCTGGTTGAAGGTGTTGGAGTTGTAATAGAAGCTCAGGTAGTCCGTGGAGAGGCCGTTGAGTCCCTGGTCTACCATTCCGCCGCTGAGGTGGAGCACGGTTTTCTCATTGACCGCCCAGCTGATACCCAACCGCGGCTGGAAGTTGGCGACGTTGGTGGTGTAGAGATTTTTTTGCGGATATTCCTTTGTGCCGAGCAGGGCGACGCGGCCTGTAGCGCCTTGCGTGAGCCATGCCGGTGCGGGCAGGTTGGCAAGGTCAGGCACGGCAGCGATCACCTGGCTCCAAGCCCAGTTGCCATTGGCGGTGAGCACGTTTTTGGCGTTCAGGTCGTAGACCAGGCTGCCGGGCACATGACGGCCTTGACGGGCGCCGTCATGATCCCAGCGCATGCCGATCTGCACAGTCAGTTTGGTGTTTACCTTCCAGTCGTCCATGACATAGGCCGCCTGGTTCCAACCGAAGGGAGTGATGTCCCAGTTTCCCCAGGAGAAGTAGTTGGAAGAGCCCATCATGAGCTCGGCCAATTGACTGCCCGTGTTGCCGTCGTTCTGGTTCCAATACTGGTTGGAGCCGCCGCCGGCATTCACATTGATGACGCCGGTTTTATCGCCGCCCTGCTCAGTGAATCGCGTGAAGTACTGTTCATAGCCGGCCTTGAGCGTGTGCCGTCCCAGCAGGCGGGTCACAGAGATGGCGCCGTTATCGGTCTGGGTGATGAAGGAGTCGTACTGGGCGCCGCCTACGTGCGTGTAGCCGCCTGCGTTGCCGCCAAGATTGATGACCGGGGGGATTTCGTTCGTTGTCTTTTCGTTGTTGGATTGGAGCAGTGGGTCGAAGGGCCATTTGGATGTGTCGATATTCGGATCGGGCGCAGAGCCATCGCCTGATACGCCGTTGCTGATCAGCTTTGATACGCCGAAGCCCAGGCGCAGGTTGACGACAGTCTTGGGACTGGCGGTCCATGTATAGAGGAAACTGCCGATCCAATCGTCATCGGAGGTCACCGATTCAGCAGCATGCTTGAACGGCGCGGGGATGTTATCGGTCATCATGGAGCGGCTGAAGCTTCCCTGCAGGTGATGATTGTTGCGATAGGCTTCGTCGACGCGGAAGAATAGCTTGTCAGTAGGGCGCGTCGCGTTGATTGGATCATAGCGATTGCCGACGTGGTCGTTGTCGGCGGCGGGCGCGTGATTTGGCTGAGGCCACAGTGCCAGATAGCGGGCGAACAATGCGCTCTGACCGGAAACGCCCGTGCCGTAGTTGGCCGGAATCTTGTTGCCGGGGAACTGCGGACGAATCCAGCAATTGCCTTGCGACGCATACTGCTCGGCTAGCGGTCCAGTGCAATCGGACGAGTTGGAATCGTACTTGCCGTAGAACGGATCGTAGATGTTGGCGTAAACGGGAGCGCCGTTGTTGTAGTTGATTACGGTTTGGGAGAAGTCGCCACTCTGGTTCAACAAAGTGGGAATACTGCTGACAACCACTTGTCCCTGGGAGAAGCGCTCCCCTTCCCAAGCCGCGTAGAAGAAGGTGCGATCGGTTCCGTTGTAAAGGTGGGGAATGCGGACCGGGCCTCCCACAGCGGCGCCATAGTTCTTCTGGCTAAAGGCCTGCCGCTGGTTTCCGAGGGAGTTGTCGGTCCAGTCGTTGCTATTAAGGTTCTGATTGCGGTAATAAATGAAGGCGCGGCCGTGATAAGTATTCGTACCGCTCTGGGTCTGCATGGAGATGATTCCGCCGGCGTAGCGACCCTTGTCTGCTGTGAGCACGCCGCTCTCCACGCGAAACTCGCTGATGGAGTCCGGAGTGGGAATGGCGCGGTTGGTCGCATTGAACTCCGCTTCCTGCACTGGATTGCCATCCACGCTGATGTTGGTGCCGTTCACCTGGCCGCCGGATACCGAGTAGCTGTTTCCTGTGTTGGCAATGAGGTAGGCGCTGTTGCCGAGCGTACCCACTTGATCGACGAGCGGACCCGATCCCTGGATTGCGGGAATGGTCGCGGTGAGGTCGAGCGCGTTGCGATTCAACTGGGGTAGCTCGGTGATCATCTTGTTATCAAGCACGGTGGCCGTACTCGCCTCGTCGGACGAGATGAGTGTTTCGCCCGCGGTCACGATAACTGACTCGGAAACCGCGCCCGGCTTGAGCTGAAAATTCTGCGTGAGATGATCGCCGGTGCTGAGCGTGAGGCCCGAACGAGTCACATCGCCAAATCCCTGGGCACGCACTGAGATGGTGTACGGGCCAGGCAGGAGCTCGGATAAGACGTAGATGCCGGCACCGTTCGAAACGCCCGTGTAGGGCACGTTGGTGGCGGTGTTAAGTGCTTTGATCTCTGCGCCGCTGACCACTGCGCCCGATGTGTCTGTAACCGATCCGCTGAGTTGCGCGTTGGATGTTTGCGCCCCGATGCGCGGGCTTGCTGTCACAAGGACCATGGATACGATCACTGCAGAAATCGAACCAAGGTTCAGTGCGGCCCGTCTCCAATTAGATTTCATACTTGCCTCCAAGAGTGCCGGCAGGCGGGAGTCCCCATGAGGATCCGGCATTTCCGTCGCAGATTATTCATATGCTTCCCGGAAAACGAGAGTCTATGCAGGATGGCGATATTTCTTTTGTTTTATGGCTTTCCTGACAGAGTTTGGCTTTTGGACAAAGGAAATGCGGCGGGAGTTTTGAAATAGCGGCTTGATCAAGGGAGCCAGGAGCGGCACGCGCAGCGATTAGTCGACGGGCTCGATCAGGTTGAGGCGCTGATCGGCGGCCGCATCTCCAAGATTCTGAACGCGTCCGGAGGGCCAACGAATCTCCACGGCCGCGCGGGGCGCATCACCCAGACCAAAATGTACGGTGAGGTCGCTGGTGGACCCGTACCCCATGCTGCCTGAGACGGTGCGAAGCTGCAGGCGGCCCGCGGCACGGCACCGAATCTCGGCGCCGATGGCCGAGCGATTGCTTTTGCGGCCCGACAGCCGCACTTGCAGCCAGTGGCGGGGCGGATTCTGCTGCGGAGTTCGATTCCACCACAGTTCAATGGGAGCATTCAACGCGGTGACGGCGGCATCCATGCGGCCATCGCGGTCAAAGTCCGCAAAGACTACGCCACGATGGAGCGCGGGGTGCGAAAAATCGCTTCCCACCTCGTCGGTCACATCTTCAAAACGTCCACCGTGATTCTGGTAGATGCGATTGGACTGAGCGTCCTGCGTATCGAGACCTCCGCCTGCCACGAAGAGATCGAGCCATCCGTCGTTGTCAAGGTCTACGAGGCCACAGCCCCAGCCATTCCACCTGCGGCTCAGGTTGAGCAGGCCGGTACGGACGCTTCCGTCATCAAACGCGTTACGTCCCTGGTTGAGAAATACTTCGTAGGTTTCGTTTTTAAGGCCGGTCATCACGATGTCGGGACGGCCGTCGCCGTCGATGTCGCCAAAGTCCGCTCCCATGCCGGAGATGTTTCGCCCGTCGCCGTTGTAGGCCACGCCGGCGTCCACTCCGATTTCTTCAAAGCCCTTTCCGGTGTTGCGCAGCAGCAGATTGCGCGCGTTGTCATTGGCCACAAAGATGCCGGGATGGCCATTGGCGGCAAAGTCCGCGATTGCAAGTCCCATTCCCTTCCCCAGCAGGTCGGGCAAACCCTGTTTGCGAGTGACCTCGGTGAATGTTCCATCGCCATTGTTGTGATAGAGCTGCATGGACTGCGCGCGATAACGGTCGGGATGGCAGTAGGCGCGAGCCTGGTCTTGCATACCGCCACAGATGGGGTCTGTTCCCGGCTCCCAGTCGCAGTAGTTTGAAATGAACAAGTCGAGGTGGCCATCGTTGTCATAGTCGATCCAACATGCGCCGACGGACCATGCGGGACGACCGAGTGAACCGGGACCAGAGAGGCCCGCCTCCCGCGTGACATCCACGAAGGAGCCATCGCCGTTGTTGCGATAGAGGAAGTTGGCATGCACGCCGGCGACGAACAGGTCTTCGTGGCCGTCGTTGTTGTAGTCGCCGACGGCCACGCCCATGCAGTACCCTTTGCCCTGCAGTCCGGCCTTTGCTGTTACATCGCTGAAGGTTCCATCGCGATTGTTTCTATAGAGGCGATTCCAGTAGAGAGGACCGGTTTTGGAAAGCGACGGGAGCGTAGCGCCGTTGGTGCAGAACAAGTCTGGCCAGCCATCGCTGTCGAAGTCGATGACAGCCAGTCCGCCGGGCAGCGTCTCCACCTGGTATTTGCGGCCTGCTGCGTCGTTGCGCAGTATGAAATCGAGCCCGGCCGCAGCGGCACCGCTGGTCATGCGAATGCGATCCTGGGGAGGCGCTGCCTGGGAAAGCGCGCGACGAGTCCATGTATTTCCGATCATGGATGCGGCGAGCATGGGCGCAGCGCGCAGGATGTCTCGCCTACTGGTCGGCATCGGGCCTCTCGCGCGAAGCGTCTTTGTTGCGGGCCTGGAATGCATCTGACAGACGCCGCGCCTCGGCCGATGCTTTTGCCGCCTCGTCGTCGCGGCCGAGTTGGCGCAGCACGCGCGCCTCAAGGGCATGCAGCGCGCCCTTCTCGTCAGGGTAGCCGGCGGCCAGCGCGGCCTGAAGATGCTGCAAGGAGTCGGCGGCTTTGCCGGTCTGCGCAAGCGCTCTGCCCAATTCAACCTGTACCGTCAAATCGCCAGGAGCTTCAGCCGATAGTTGTTGCAGCCAAGGCAGCGCCTGTTCATATTCGCGGCTGCTCATGGCGATGGAGGTAAGCGTACGCAGAGCCTCAAGGCGATGCGGATCGATGGCGAGCGCAGCGCGAGCCGATTGTCGAGCAGCCTCCGTGTCGCCCGCGGTCAATTGTGCTTCTGCAAGACGCTCGAGAAGCGCTGGATCGCCGGGACGCAACGCGATTGCGGCACGATACTTATCCTGCGCAGCCGCGGCGTCGCCTTTGAGGCGAAGAAGCACGTCGCCTTGCAGCCGGCTAAGTGCTGCCTGATCTTCGGCGCTTCCCTGCAAATGGGCGGCCGCGTTTCCCGCCTCCAACGCGTAACAGATGGAAAGCTTGTAAGGAATCTCCATATCGGGAGATTTCGATTCGAGCGCTGCGGACTTGAGATCGAATCTGCGCTCGAGTGCGGGAATGGAATCGGCGCAGACCAGAGCCGCAGCCGGCTTTGCCGCGGCCTTTTGCAAACGTCGAATGGTCTCCACTCCCGCGGCGGAAGCGCGCAAGCTCTCACCGATTTGACGAAAGCGTTCCAACGCAAATCCTGCCCACGCCGCAAGCGACTGCTCTGAGCCATGGCCGCGGAGGACTGCCTGCTGATAGGCTACGGCCGCCTGTGGGTAACGGCCCAGGCTTGCCTGAGCTTCGCCGAGATAGCCTTCCGGAATCTCTTCATTGGGCTTGACTCGCGCGGCGAGTTCAAGATGCGGCAGGGCCTCCGCTGCTTTGCCGACGCGGAGCAGATCAATGCCGAGAAGCAGATTGGCAAAGTAGTCAGAAGGCTCAAGTTTGCGCGCATCTTCAAAGACGGGAATTGCTTCGCCGAAGCGTGCCTGCTGGTGAAGTTCAAACCCATGCTTGAGAAGAGCCTGGAAATCCTGATCCCGAGAAGGTTGCGCAACCGCGGCAAGGCACATTAACCCCATCAGGAATGGAGCGACATAGAGGGGCGATCTGCCTGGACGGCGGCGGGACATACTTGGGCCACAATAGCGCCTGCCTGTGGAGCGTGGCAAACCATTGCGCTGGCCGTTTCGAATAGAATGATCGACGTGGTGATAAATAAAGCTGTGTTTCAGAGTGATTGGACAGGCCGTGTAATCGACGGGAGATTTCCCCTCCTGGAACAGGTTGGCAGTACTGGACCGGGCGCCGTCTTCCGCACCGAACTGACAGCACCTCAACCCCGGAGAGCTGCCATCAGGCTTATTCCGTTTAACACCGAGGGGGCGCAGACAATCGTTGACGATTGGGCGGCAGCGACCGCTTTATCGCATCCTCACCTGATGCGCTTCTATCACACCGGACGCTGCCAATTCGACAATGACGAGTTGGTCTACGCGGTAACGGAGTATGCCGAAGAAGATCTTTCGCAGGTGCTGCCAGGGCGACCGTTGACGCCGGTGGAAACAAGAGAGATGCTCGAACCTGTCCTCAATGCGCTCTCGTATGTTCATGGCAAAGGGATGGCATATGGCCACCTGGAGCCAGCAAACATCATGGTCGTCGATGACAAGGTAAAGCTACCGATTGACGGTCTTCATCGCGTGGGCAGGGTCGCGGGCCCGAACGCAGAGCCGGATGTCTACGACGCACCGGAGATCGCGGATGGCACGGTTTCTCCAGCTTCGGACATTTGGTCGCTCGGGACCATCCTGGTGGAGGCTCTGACGCAACGACCACCGGCATGGGAGAGAGGAATCAAAAGAGAGCCTGTCGTGCCGGAGACGCTTCCTCAACCTTTCGCCGAGATTGCGCGGAAGTGCCTTCGGCTGGATCCTGAGCAGCGATGCGGCGTTAGCGACATACAGACACTTCTCGATCCAGCGCGGTCGCAGCCGGGATCCGGGAGCGAAATGAGGGAGACGATGCCGCCTCGAATCGCTGAACGAGCCAGCGATGCCGGTAATGCAACACCTTCAAAACGAAACGTTGCCATGATGATCGCCGCGGCTGTTTTCCTGCTCCTCATTGTTGCGGTTCTGGTTTTGCGGCCGCACAGGACGCAGAACTCGCCACCCGCCGAACAGCAGCCACGCCCCCCCGCGGCTGCCGCGCCTTTGGAACAGAAGCCGGCTGCGCCAACGCAGACATCAGGAGGCGCAACTGCGAAGGGCGAAGTGAATGAACGGGTGATGCCTGAAGTCGCGCCCAGCGCGAATCGGACCATACATGGCAAATTCGAAGTGAGAATACGGGTCACGGTCAACCAGGGAGGAGACGTTTCCAACGCTGTCATAGAATCGCGCGGCCCGAGCAGGTATTTCGCCAGGCAGGCTCTTGAGGCGGCGCGGAAATGGAAGTTCAAGCCCCCGCAAGCGGATGGCAAACCCTTATCGAGTGAGTGGATGTTGCGATTCGAATTCAGAGGAAGCGGAACCGATGTCACTCCAATCGAGGTGTCGCCCTAAGGGGGGCCCGCGATCTTTGAGAATCTGCCGCGATCGCACTGCTTCAAACCTGCCCGGCCACTGAAATGCCATTGTCCGGTGTCGTGCCGCAGCTTTCAGGAGGCGTCGCAAGCGGTGCAGGTGCTGCGGTGATCGGTCCAACGCATAGAAAAGGGCCGCTACGGATCAAAAATTGAGGCGCTTGGCCAAGCCGGCGAATCTGGGATCGGAACGGATCGTGGCGAGAGACGGGTCGATCATTGCAAAGGCCATCGAAGTTGAATGGTCATTCGGAGTCTTTTCCAGCCAATTGAAAGCCGCATCCTTGTCATTCAGCCCTGCATAGACCAGCGCAAAGGCGAAGGCAGGAATTTGCTCCGTTGCGGAACGCTTCCTGAGACTCTGCAACAATTGACGCGCCTCCGACATGTGCCCCGAAACAGCGTAGGCATTGCCAAGAGAAGCCTCGTAATACGCATTGCCGCCAGAAAGTTGGACTGCCTTTTTAAATTCGGCGATTGCCTGGTCATTCAATTTCTTGCTTTGGTAAACAATGCCGAGACGGAAATGACTGCGTGGAAAATTGGGATCCATTTCGATTGCTTTTTTGAGGGTTTGAATGGCAACTTCGGTCTGTCCTGCGAGACATAGTGTCCATCCCGCATTGCTGTTTACGATCTGCGACAGGGGATCGATATTCAGCGCGCGCTGTGTCTCTTCAACTGCTTCAGGAAAGCGGCCCATTGCGGCAAGGGCCTCCGCATACCATGAGTGAGCCATCGCATAGTTCGGGTTTATCTCGATTGACCGCCGAAACTCATTTTCGGCTGCGACGCCATCCCAGTCATAGTAGAAGTGAATCATGCCCAAAGTGGCGTACGCATCGGAGAGCTTATCGTCCATCTGCAAGGCTTTCTGGGCGGCATCCTTCGCCGCCGGAAAGGCGTCTTGAGGGGGCACTACTGCGTAGAGTCCGAGTGCCGCATAGGAGTCGGCCACACCCTCATAGGCTTCAGCAAAGTTGGGGTCCAGGCGAATGGCCTCGCGAAAATACTCAAGTCCTTTGAGTAATCCATCGCTGGTTCGCTTATTCCAAAAGAAGCGCCCCTTGACATAAGACTCATAGGCGAGGGGGTTTTCAGTCAGCTTCTTGTTGATTCTCTGCACGTTCGCATTGGTCAGGCGAACCTTAAGCGCCCGCACAACCCTATCCGACACTCGATCTTCCAACGCGAAGATATCCGTGAATTTCTCGTCGAATGCATCCGCCCATAGTTCATTTCCATCGCGCACCCGAACGAGTTGAACGGTCAGCCTGACTCGATCTCCTATATGCTGGATTCGGCCGTCCAGCACCGCATCGACTCCCTGTTCCTTTCCAATAGCCATGGGAGGAAGCGAGGACTTCCGGTATCGATCCGTAGCGCTGGTTGGCCGAACGACGATGCTCTCAATGTTTCCCAACTTCGTAACCAGGGCATCCGCCGCGCCTTCGCCCAGAAATTCGTCGTCGTTACGAGCCCCAATGACCTGGAAGGGCAGGACGGCCAGCGAGTGCATCGACTCCGCAGCAGAGACTTTGCCCCGGCCCTCGAGCTTCGGCAGCAGAATCCAACCGAAGAGAAAAGCGGCGCCGATTGAGATTGCCGTCAGGACCACTCCAGTTGCCAGGTTGCTGGTGCGCACGGAACGGATGAAACCGGGCAACCGGGGTCCACGCCGTGATCCTTGATCGATCTCCGGGACGCCAGGGTCAACCTCCGTGGGCGAAGCAATGACCTCTTCTTCCTGAGCGGTTCTTTGGACGACCGGGGCGACAAAGCGGTATCCGTATTTCGATACGGTTTCGATATATTCATGCTTTCCGCGATCGTCTCCCAGGGCTTTGCGCAGTTGCGAGATGATGACGGCGAGATTGCCTTCTTCCACTGAAACGTCCGGCCATACGATACTCAGCAATTCGGCCTTTTCCACAAGCTTTCCTGGCCGCTGAACAAGCGCGAGGAGGAGATCGAAGGCCTTCGGCGTGATGGAGACGGGCGTTCCCCCGTTGATGAGCAGGTGCTGATGAGGATCCAGATGAAAGGATCCGAAGTCGAACAAGTGCCTCATTTCAGGAGAGATATCGGCGCTAGAATTCCTTAAGGTTTTTTTGGGGGTTTCTAAAGGACGCCGGACGCCAGCAGATTTAGCGTTATCGGCCGATGGGAAGGTGCTCATTGAACACGGATTATAGCCACGGCGTGATTACAAAGTCGAGGAACCGGAAACGGATTCGACAAACTCACGTTGCGGTCCGAAATGCGGCACCTTAACCTTGCACTCTTGCGGTCGCAGGCGTCAAAGCTTGTTCCCCTCGCCTGCTCATTCAAACGGTGGCACCAACAGAGTTCAAACACTTCCCCGGAGGTTCGCGATGCAGCAATTGAACGTTGGACGGAGACTGGTCCCCCTGGTGGCCGCTCTAGTTCTGGTGTGGGCCCTCAGCTCTCAAGGAAGACTTTCCCTTGCGCAAACGAGCCGTGCCACACTGTCAGGCACAGTTGAGGATCCGGCGGGCGCCAAGATCCCAAACGCGCAACTGGTCATTACGAACTCGGATACCGGGATCAGCAGAACGATTGTGACCAACGATAGCGGCATCTACAACGCTCCGAGCATGGTTCCAGGAAAATACACAATCAAGGTTACGGCCAAGGGCTTTTCCTCGGAGACGATTCGCGGGGTAACCCTGGCCGTCGGCCAGGCAGCCCAGATCAATATCAGCCTCAAACTGGGATCTGTATCGCAGGAAGTGATGGTGACTGAGGACCCATCAACGGTCGACGTGACGACGTCGGAGCTGAGCGAGGGAGTCAGGGGCCAGACAATGCGGGAGCTTCCACTGAATGGCAGATCCTGGACCGACCTGGCATCGCTTGCGCCCGGAGTTACAACGATTGCGACGCAGCCGCCGGTCAGCGCACCCGATCGCATGAAGCGAGGCTTGGGATCGGAGCTTAGCATCGCGGGTGGAAGGCCACAACAAAACAGTTATCTCCTGGATGGCATCAACATCAACGACTATTCGAATGCGGGTCCAGGCAGCGTGCTCGGCGGGAACCTGGGAGTCGATGCGTTGCAGGAGTTCACTGTGGTGACGACCAATCCCACCGCGCAATATGGCCGAACCGCAGCCGGCGTCATCAGTGCGATTACACGATCCGGAACCAGTCAGTTCCATGGCAGCGCCTATGAATTTGTGCGGAATGCGGCCATGGACGCACGAAACTACTTCGATCCAGCGCAGATCCCCGATTTCAGCCGCAATCAATATGGAGCGTCATTTGGCGGTCCGATTCAGAAAGACAGGACTTTCTTTTTCGGAGACTATGAAGGCGTCCGGCAGAATCTGGGCGAATCTGTTCTCGATGTTGTTCCCACGTCCGCGGCCCGCGCAGGTCAGCTTAGTACCGGGACCATCACTCCTGATCCATCCGTTGCCGCGTTCATCAATGCGTTCTACCCGCTGCCCAATACAGGACCGAGCCAGGGCGACGTTGGGAACTATACGTTCCCTGCATACCAGGTCACGAGCGAGGACTATGCCATTGTCAAGCTGGATCACACCTACTCTCCGAAAGACAGTATCGCAGCCGTTTACATGTTTGACAGGGCCCCCAGCCAACAGCCCGATGAGTTTAATAACAAGACCGTTCTGAGCAAAACCATTCGGCACACGATCTCCGTCCTCGAAACGCACATCGTCTCGCCTACCACCGTGAATACGCTTCATTTTGGGTACAACCGCGACGACGCCGGGTCACCCTATGCGGCGACAGCGACCAAGCCGGCGGCGAGCAGCACGACGTTGGGCTTTCAGCCAGGAGATTCAGCCGGCATTGTTCAAGTGAATGGTCTGACTACCTTCTCAGGCGGCATCAGCGCGGCCAGCCCGTTGCTATTCCGTTGGAACTCGTGGCAGGGGTACGACGATGTCTCGGTGAGCAAAGGGATCAACACATTCACGTTTGGGGCCAGCATTGAACGAATTCAGGACAACCAGATTTCCTCAGATGCTCCGGGCGGCAACTATCTCTTCAATTCGCTGCAGGACTTCATCGGAAACAATCCCTTCTCGTTCATTACTACGCTTCCGAGCACATTGACTCCACGCAACCTTCGGCAAACGATCTTTGGCGCCTATGTACAGGACGATCTTCGCGCCACGCCTCACTTGACCCTCAACCTTGGATTCAGGTACGAGATAGCCAGCGTGCCATATGAGATCAATGGAAGACTGTCCAACCTCCGAGTTCTCGCGGGAAACTCGCCGCATTTGGGCAATCCATATATCAAGAATCCTACGTTCAAGAATTTCGAGCCTCGGGTTGGATTCGCATGGGATCCCTTCGGCGACGGCAAGACCTCTGTTCGAAGCGCTTTTGGCATATATGACGTTCTGCCGTATATCGTGGAGATGGGCAGCGGAGTCGACGCCTCCTATCCTTTTGCGCAGGATGCCAGCACATCCAATCTGGGGCCGGGAGATTTTCCCTCGGGCGCCTACCAGAAAGTAGCCAACGACACATCGACGCGCAACTATTATGTTCTTCAATACAACCCGCCGCGCAATTACATCATGATGTGGAATCTCAACGTGCAGCGCAGTCTCGGATCGCGCACCACGCTCCTGGTTGGCTATGTCGGCTCTCGAGGAATCCATAACTGGTATCAAACCGATGACGGCAATATCGTGCTTCCGACTTCGTCGGACCCGAAGACTCACACTTACTTTTGGCCAACGCCGATTGGCAGCGGCACGGTCATCGATCCGCTCGTCGGGCAAACTCTCGATGCGCGTTGGAACGGCGACTCCTATTTTGACGGTCTGGAGACGCAATTATCAGAAGCCTCAACACATGGTCTTGAAGGGCAACTCTCTTACACCTGGTCGAAATGCATCGACACAAGCTCGGGCTCGGCGGCATCGGATCAGTACCGGAACTCCCTGAATGTCGACCTCTATATCGATCCGATGACGCACAGAGGCCCTTGCGACACCAATGTAGGACAGAGTCTCGTTCTCCATACAATGTGGAATGTACCCAGTCCTCAAAGTCTCCATGGCGTCGCCCACTGGGCGAGCGACGGCTGGCAGCTCGGTGGCATCTTTAATGCGAGTGCAGGATCGCCTTTCAGCGTAACCATCGGCGGCGATCCGCTTGGCACGCTGGCGGCTATTCCTTTCGACTTTCCGGACCGGATAAAGGGCTCCAATTGCCATTCACTGACGACCGGAAATCCAAATGCCGACATCAAGCTAAGCTGCTTCGCCTTTCCTGACCCCGTGAATCGAATGGGAAATGCAGGGCGCAATGAACTCACCGGGCCGGGGCTCGTTGACCTGGACCTCTCGCTCTACAAGAACACTGCGCTCAAACGGATATCGGAGGCTGCAAACCTGCAATTGCGAGCCGAGATTTACAACGCACTCAACCACACGAACCTGGCCGCACCGACCGCCAACTTCCAGATATTCGACCAGACGGGAAACACCGTGCCGTTCGCCGGCCAGATCACTCAGACGACCACCACCTCCCGGCAGATTCAATTAGCTGTCAAGCTAACCTTCTGATTCCTCGACCTCCGCGCAAAGGCGCGTCCAGTTTCTCTGGACGCGCACTTTATCCACTTGAGTTGCGCTTGCTCCGCGAACAGTGCGTTGTTTAGACCGCGAAAGGGAACATGAATAGTCTGCCACTTACAATGACAAAGGGTCGCAAGTCGTTGCTGCCGAGTCTCTGGGTCCAGGTCATCTTAGCAATCGTTGTGGGGATCATCATCGGGCGATTCGATCCGAGAGGCGGCATTGCTTTGAAGCCCCTTGGAGATGGGTTTATTCGGCTGATCACAATGGTGATCACACTCATTATCTTTTGCACCGTGGTCACCGGAATCGCCGGGATGCGCGATATCAAGAAGGTGGGCCGCGTAGGAGCAAAAGCTCTGCTGTACTTTGAAGTTATCTCTACGCTGGCACTCCTCATCGGACTGATCGCGGGAAATCTAGTCCACCCGGGCAGCGGATTCAACGTGAATGTCAAGACTCTAGACGCTAGTTCGATCGTCGGCTATGCCGGACAGACCAAGACTTTGAGTGCTGTCGACTTCTTGATGAATATTATTCCAACGACAGTCGTCGGGGCGTTCGCCAATGGCAATATCCTGCAGGTCGTTCTCATCGCTGCTCTGTTTGGAGTTGCCATTGCCGCGATGGGGCAACGGGCAGAACCGCTGGTGCGCGTCATCGATGCGGCCATGCATTCGATCTTCGGGGCGGTCAACATGATCATGACACTGGCCCCGATTGGGGCCCTCGGTGCCATGGCGTTTACAGTCGGCAAGTACGGTCTGATATCCCTGGGTCCGCTATTCAGACTCATCCTTACTTTTTACCTTTGCTGTAGTGTTTTTGTGTTGGTGATCCTGGGAGCCGTTGCCTGGCTTTCGAGATTCAACATCCTGCGTTTCCTGCTTTACATCAAGGAGGAAATCGTACTGGTACTCGGCACAAGCTCTTCCGAGGCCGCGTTTCCAGGACTCCTTCGAAAGCTGGAAGCAATGGGATGCTCCAAGGCAGTTGTGGGCCTAGTGGTCCCCACCGGCTATATCTTCAATACGGACGGAAGCAGCCTTTATATCACCATGGCTGCATTGTTTGTGGCCCAGGCCACGAACACCCATCTGACGATCTACCAGCAACTCACCTTGTTCGCGGTGGGGACTCTTACGTCAAAAGGCGCGAGTGGAGTGCAGGGCGCCGGGTTTATTGCGCTCGCCGGAACGCTGATGGTAGTGCCGACAATCCCGGTAGCGGGGATGGCGCTCTTGCTTGGAGTCGACAGATTCCTGAGCACGTTCCGGGCTTTGGTGAATATGATTGGCAACGGAGTCGCTTCTGTTGTGATTGCATCTTCAGAAAATGAACTTGATAAGGTGGCCATGAAAAGGGCTCTGAGAAGACACAGCGAGGAATGGCTTCCACAAGAGTAGGACTATTAGACGGCGCCTCGTTTGCAGTGGAGGAACAGGAACGGTGATTCGAAATGGCTACTGAAGATCAAACTTCCCGTCGTGCGTTCATAGGACATTCTGCGCTGGCCATGGTTGCGAATATGACCCTGCTCGGAGCCTCGTCAGCTCAGGATACGAAGTCAGGTGATATGCGAGCAAAGAATTTGCCGGCCATCCGCGCTGATGAGTACTGGGCCAAGCGAGGGGATATTTCCTTGAACCTGTACCGCAAGCGTCGAAGCTCCGCGGAAGCGGAAAAGGCGGCGCCCATTCTATTTCTTGCACACGGGTCCTCCGTTTCTTCGCGGCCGACTTTCGACCTGAAAGTACCGGGACACGATGACTACTCACTCATGGATGTGTTCGCCGGATACGGGTTCGACGTCTGGACAATGGACTTTGAAGGGTATGGCCGTTCGTCAAAGAGCGCAGGTAATTCAAACGTCGCTGATGGAGTGGAGGATTTGAAAGCGGCTTCGACCGTGGTCTCCAGGGAAACCGGACAGGACAGCTTTCATTTGTATGGTGAATCGGGAGGCGCATTGCGCGCAGGTGCTTTTGCAATGGCGGAGCCGAAACGAATACGTCGACTCGTATTGTCAGCATTCACGTGGACGGGAAAGGGTTCAGATACGTTGACAAAGCGAGCGCTCAATGACGACTACTACAAGACCCACAATACAAGACCGCGCGACCGCAACATGATTCGCAGCATCTTCACGCGCGACAAGCCGGGGACATCCGACCCGGCAGTTGCAGAAGCAATGGCGGATGCCGAACTGCCCTTGGGAACTTCTGTTCCGACTGGAACCTATGTCGATATGACGACGAAACTACCCCTCGTGGACCCGACGGCCTTGACAATGCCGGTTCAGATGATCCGCGGAGAATTCGATGGCATTGCGACGGAAGAGGACCTGCTCGCTTTCTTTCGGAAATTGTCGACACCAGACCGGGAATTTGTGGTGTTGCCCGGTGCGGCCCACAGCGTTGCCTTGGGAGTGAACCGGCGGCAGTTCTGGCATGTGATGCGTGCGTTCCTCGATATGCCTGACCGCCTGGACATTCCGATTGACTCCAGGCACGGAATCTAGCAGGCGTAGGCGCGGGGTGCGCCAGCAGGCGGCATAAGCGCAGTGCCACACATTTTGTAACTCGAGAGGCTGGAGGCGGCGATGAAGAAAGACCAACTCGGGGTGGCGACAAGTCTTGCCCAGTTATCGCGCCGCAGCTTCCTTGCACAATCAACTCTGGCCGCTGTTGTGGGGCTATCCACTCCGCTTGGGGCGATCGAACCGGTACCGCAAACCGCAATCCAAAACCACGAGGAAGGCTCGGCAGATGGAAAAGATGAACCTCGCGTCACACACATCCTGGCGGACTGGGTTGTTCGTTCCGATATGAGTGATGTGCCGATTGTCGCCAGGAAGGAGGCGCTGCGGTCCATCGTGAATTGGATTGGAGTGACGGTTGGCGGATCGTCGCAGGACGCGGTGACGATCGCACTTCGCACCCTCTCTGCGTTATCATGTTCCTCCGGCGGCAACCTCTTCGGGCGCAAAGAGAAGCTTGACCCCTTGCGCACTGCGCTGATCAACGGCATTAGCTCTCACGTTCTTGATTTCGACGATACCGATCTGCGAACAATTATTCATCCGGCGGCGACAGTCGCGGCCTCGCTCTTTGGGATTTGCCAGATGCGGACGCTCAGCGGAGCAGACTTTCTTCACGCCTTCATCCTGGGAGTGGAGGTAGAGTGTCGATTGGGGAGGGCCGTATACCCGTCGCATTACGACTTGGGATGGCACATTACCGGGACATGTGGTGCCTTTGGCGCGGCTGCCGCCTGCGGCAAAGCGCTCAAGCTGAATACTCGCCAAATGGAGATGGCGCTCGGCATTTGCGCCACGGAGGCGGCGGGTTTGAAGATCATGTTCGGGAGCATGAGCAAAAGTCTGAACATCGGTCGTGGCGCAGAGAATGGTCTTCTCGCAGCATTGCTCGCGGCGCAGGGATTCGACAGTTCAGAACGCGCTCTTGAAGGTAAGGATGGCTATGTTCAAGCGGCATCGCGACAGCATGATTATGCGGCGCTAACGCAGGGACTGGGGGACCACTACGAGATTACACACAATACCTATAAGCCCTTTGCATGCGGCATCGTAATCCACCCCAGCATCGATGCGGTTCTGCAGGTTCGCAATGAGTTCCATATTGAGCCCGCGGACGTGAAGTCGATTACTGTTCGAGCCAATCCTCTAGTGCTTGAGTTGACCGGTAAGAGGGACCCAACGAACGGGCTTGAGGGAAAATTTAGCATTTACCACTCAGTTGCGGCGGCCCTTGTTTACGGCTACGCAGGCCCCGACGAGTACTCGGATGCGTCTGTGCGCAACCCTGTTGTCGTCTCTCTGCGCAAGCGAGTCACGGTTCGGACGGATCCATCTGTCCGAACCGACGAAGCATATGTCACCTTGATCACTGTGGACGGCCGCACCATGGAGAAGCATGTCGAACACGCGATTGGAAGCCTGGAACACCCACTGACTAATCGGGACCTCGACATCAAGTTCAGGCAGCTTTGCAGGAACCTCCTGCCGCAGGCTCAGATTGACATGCTTTTATCGCAAGCATGGAACCTTGAAGACTGCGCGGATGTTGCCGAACTGCCCCGATTGGGCGCACTTATTCCCGCAGGAACGCCCGCCTGAGATGGCGGGCATTTCTCGCCCACAGGAGACCCCCGTTGCAAGAGACCAATCAAGCAATTGCAGTCCAACCATCGATCGCATTGATCAACCGCCGCAGCCTGCTCAAGTCGGCGACCCTCATCTTTGCAGGGCAATCGCTCCCGTCATGGGCTTATGCATCTGCGCAGCCGGTAAGTGAACCGATGGCCACCCTGAGCACTTACATGGCTGCGGCCAAAGCTCATGAACTGCCGGAGAACATCGCAGAGCTTGTCAAGCAACATGTTCTCGACACCTTTGCCGCCATGATTTCAGGGAGCCGACTAACTCCAGGAGCAGTAGCACTCAAATTCGCTCAGGAGTACAAGACCGAGGGGCCTTGCAGCATCGCTGTCTCCTCAATACAGTGTGGAGCGATGGAAGCTGCGCTCACAAACGGAATGCTCTCTCATTCCGACGAGACCGATGATTCGCACTCCCCCTCGCTATCCCACCCGGGCTGTTCTGTGATTCCCGCCGCCCTGGCTGCAGGCGAGCAATTCTCCATCGATGGGTCACACTTTCTGCGCGCCGTTGCCTTAGGCTATGACATTGGTTCACGCATGACAATGACTCTGGGAGGGGTTCAGTATCAAACAAACTCGCACAGGAGCTCGCATGCGATTGCCGGGGCCTTTGGCGCCGCGGCGGCGGCCGGTTGCTGCGCCTCGCTAGATGGGCAGCAGATGCGATGGCTGCTGGACTACGCGGCGCAGCAAGTGTCGGGTATCGCGGCCTGGCAACTGGATACCGAGCATGTCGAGAAGGCATTTGTCTTCGCGGGGATGCCTGCACGCAGTGGAGTCACGGCCGCGTTGCTTGTGCAGTCCGGATGGACTGGCGTGAACGACATCTTCTCCGGACCCGATAACTTCCTTGCCGCGTTTTCTCCTGCAGCCAACGCAAACGGCCTCGTGAGTCAGCTCGGTCGTCTCTACGAGGTGCAGCGAACGAATATCAAAAAGTGGTCGGTCGGTTCCCCCATTCAGGCACCCCTCGATGCGCTGGAGAAGATCATTACCCAACATGGTATCCATGCAGACGATGTCAAGAGCGTCGTCGTGCAGGTTGCCGAGCAGGAAGCATCGGTCGTGAATAATCGTTCCATGCCTGACGTATGCCTGCAATACCTGATCGCCGTTTTGCTCATGGATGGGACCGTGTCGTTCCATGCCGCGCATGACGGAGGACGCATGTCCGACGCAGCGACGATGAAGCAGCGAAACAAGGTCGAGCTGGTTCCATCCGCTGAATTGGAGAGACAGTTGCCGCGAAGAGAAGCTATCGTCGACGTGACTCTTTTCGACCAGCGTCGCTTCACGCAGCGGATAGACGATGTAAGGGGCACCTATCAAAATCCTATGACGTGGGATGAAGTGGCGAGAAAGAGTCGCGACCTTATTGAACCGGTGCTCGGAGCGCCGAAGTATCAATCCCTACTCAATAAAGTGCGAACGCTTGAGAGCTGCGGAAATGTCAGGGAGATTGGCAGACTATTGCAGACATAGAAAAGTCGCGGTAACTAATCGTGTTAGCGCGTCACAACAGCAACATACATTCAGAAAGTGGAGAACCATGCATGCGCCGGCTAGATGACAAGATTGGCTCGGGATCGGGAGTGTCGAGAAGAAGTTTCCTTGGGGCAGGCTCAACGGCACTGGCCACTGCAGCGCTAGCAACCATCTCTGCGAGTGCGCAGAATCAAGCCGATATCCCAAAGAAGAAGAGCACTTTCCACGCCTCCGATGACCCCGGAGTAAAGAACAGGCCACTGCTGGATGAAAACCCGAATACGAATACGCCTCCCACAACAGATCATGGAGACCTCGGCCCGCTGTGGTATTCATTCAACCTGGCTCACAAGCGAGTTGAGAACGGTGGCTGGACGCGGCAAGTAACCGTGCGTGAGCTGCCCCTTTCGAAAGATGTTGCGGGCGTAAACATGCGCCTGAATCGAGGCAGTTTTCGTGAGCTTCATTGGCACACCGCAGGCGAATGGGCCTATTTGCTGTATGGATCTGCGCGAATCACGGTGCTGAACCCGGACGGAACCGTCTTTATCAATGATGTCAGCGAGGGTGGACTTTGGTTCTTTCCAGCCGGTTACCCACATTCAATTCAGGGTCTTGGTCCAGATGGATGCGAATTCCTATTGGTCTTCGACGAGGGAAGGTTCTCCGAAGAGAATACATTTCTGCTTTCAGAGTGGATGGCTCGTACACCTCCGGAGATATTGGAAAAGAACTTCAAGCTGGATCGGGCGGAGATCGAAAAGCTCCCTGATCGTGAACTCTTCATCTTCCCGGCCGAGTTACCCGCGAGCCTTGCTCAGGATCGAGTCAATGTTGGCGGGACCAATGCACAGTCCCAAATTGATTACAGCTTCGATATGCGTGGAATGAAACCAACCATAGTTACCCAGGGTGGTGAGGTTCGAATTGTAGACTCGCGGAACTTTCCGCAATCAAAGACGATTGCAGCTGCGCTTGTGATCTTGAAGCCTGGAGGACTCCGAGAGCTTCACTGGCATCCGAACGCATCGGAGTGGCAGTTTTATATTGCGGGCAAGGGACGAATGACAGTTTATGCATCTCCCGGCCGGGGCAGGACGACGGATTTCAATGCGAACGATGTAGGCTTTGTGCCCGCGCTTGCTGGTCATTCCATCGAGAACACCGGAGAAACAGACCTGGTTTTTCTGGAGATACTGAGGGCCGAACAGTTTCTTGACTTCTCGCTGAACAACTGGCTGCGACATCTGCCTCCGGAGATGGTTGCGGCTCATTTGAATCTAAGCCAGGACGCGATCGCCGCAATTCCCGCGCAGAAGTTGATTGCGATCCCGAAGTAATCGCACACAGGTAAATAGATCCTGGCGTCTTCTTCAGGCATCCGGTCGAGCCAGCAGGGTGCGTCCAGCGTGTTTCGCCCCACGAACAGCAGCCGGGAAGAACAATCGACGAACCAGGCTCAGCCTCATGGAGAGGAAATCCACCAGAGGTCATTGCCTCTTCAACTTCAATCCAAAGCGAGCGTTACCGCGTTTCGGTAAGTGCTTCGGTGCTTTTGCTCATCCTCGCCGTACGTTCCAGCTTGTCCCAGTTGAATGACTTGCCGTCAATGGCTCGCTTCACGGTCTTGAAGAGCACGACAGAAAACAGTTGCCGATAGGAGAACCGCTGTAGCCAAATGTGGAACAACAGCCATCCGTCGCCCTTGTTTGCAGGATGTGGCCGCTCCAGGCTGAATGCCACCGCCGAGGTCACAAAGTCGATCAGCAGGAACGCCAGGAAGTACACCAGCAGTTTCTGGAAGTTGGCGGCTGACGCAGCTTCAGGGTGATAGTGGCGATCAATGAAATAGTGAATGATGCCGTAGACGAACATGATGTCGATAAATGGCGACACCAGCGGCAGCAGCATTTGAAAGATCAGAATGTTGGGGAGCGCGAAGAGTCCCATTGCCTTGTTGCGCACAAACGCAGCGCGATGTTTCCACACCGCTTGCAGCGTGCCGAAGGACCAGCGGAATCGCTGCCGCATTAATCCTTTGGCATCGATGGGCGCCTCGGTAAAGGCCAGCGAACGGTCTTCGTACACCACCTTCAATCCCTGCTCCAGCAGGCTCATGGTCAGGTCGGCGTCTTCAGCCACCGTATTTACCGGATAACAGCCGGCCTTCTTGACCGCGTCGGTGCGCCACGCACCGATAGCTCCCGGCACCACGGTAACGACATTGAAGAGATCGAGCGCGCGGCGTTCGAAGTTCTGACTGGTGATGTATTCGAGAGCCTGCCAGCGGGTCCACAGGTTCACGCGATTGCCTACTTTGGCATTACCGGCAACGGCCCCGATTCCGGGATCCTCGAAGTGAGGAATGAGCTTGCTGATGGCGTCCGGGGCGATAACGGTGTCAGCATCGATGCCAACGTAAATGTCTTCTTCGATCCGATCCAGCGCGTAGTTGAGAGCAGCCGCCTTGCCGCCGTTCGCTTTTGTGAGCACCTGCACGCGGCCTTTCGCGATCTCTGCCGCATAGGCTTCGCGAGCTACCTCTGCGGTGCGGTCCTTTGAGCCATCGTCGATGACGATCACATGCAGGTTCTCATAATCGGAGTTAAGCACGGAGCGAATGGTGCGAACGATTACCTTCTCCTCGTTATATGAGGGAACAAGGACGGCGACGCGCGGATTGAAGCCCGGTGAGGCCTGCCGATGAGGGCGGCGAAGGCGATCGATGACAGCCAGGAATCCGACCAGAATAAGGCGCGCGCTCATCAGGATATCGCCGACGAAGAACACCATCACGACGAAGTTGAAGATGATCGAAAGGGCTGAAAAGGCGGCCGAATCCGGCAAAGTGCGCATGCGCTGCCAGAAGGTCAATCGAGGCATGACCTCCGCGGTCGTCTTGCCCATCAGCGCTGATACCTGAACGATGGAGTAGCCATGAGCTCGCAGTGTGTCAATGAGAACCGGAAGGGCCGCAACCGTGACGGACCGGTCGCCGCCGCCGTCGTGAAGCAGAATGACGGAGCCTCGGAACTGGGGCTTGGTCTTCATCCGGTTCAATTGATCGAGAACCGATTGCGCAATCTGCTCGGGAGTCTTACGAACACGCTCGTCCCAGTCATTGGTGTCGATTTTGTTGCCTACGACAGTCAGGCCATCCTGTTGGACACGAACGATGGGAGCGGCCTGATCGTCGGTGTCGGGTTCTTCGTCGATGTCGTAGGGCGGCCGGAAATAGAGCGGCTGCACACCCAGCTTGCTTGCGAACAAGCGCTCCGTGAGCGACACCTCGAAGTTGAGTTGACGCGGCGAGATTTCGCTGATGTCCGGGTGCGTAAAGGTGTGGTTGCCAATTTCGTTTCCTTCGCGCACAATGCGCTGCATCAGGCCGATGTTCTGCTGAGCTTCGTCGCCAATCAGCATGAATGTGCCATGCGCGCCTTTGCGCTTGAGGACGTCCAGGATCCGTGGCGTCCACTTGGGGTCGGGGCCGTCGTCAAACGAGAGCGCCACCTCGTTGGGGTGGTAGCCGTACTGCTGGACGGTATAAGTGCTTGGGTAGATGTCCATGTGCTCATCGATGATGAGCTTTTTGCGAGGGTCGGGCTCGTCCGTGTCGATCTCAACGGTGCGCCTGCCGCTCTTGGGCAGTCCGGTGACGCGAATGATCTCGCCTTCGCCCTCAGTGTTGATGTCGTGTCCGGGCTGCACGATTGAGAGCGCGCGCAGCGCGTCGGGACTGCTGGGCTTGTCCCACACGTTCCACAGCGAACTGTCCTCCTGTCCCAGCCGCCACAGCGCGAATGTCTGCAAGCCAAGAGCCCGCGCGGCACGCATCTCGTTCAGCACCGTAACGCTGTCGAGGAACCAGACCACGTGGCGCTGATGGTTGTCATCGTCAATGTATTCGAAGTGAGGATTGAGAGTGTCGTAATCCAGATTCAGGTCGGCATCAGCGTCGGAGGCACGCTGCCATACGTCCGATACCGGAAGATCTTCAGTGTCGATGACCTTTGGCTTGGGGTGTTTTCGATCTTTCGGGTCGGGAATCGACATTGTCCAGTCGTAGCCGTAGTTGCCGATCGCGCAGATCAGCTTCTCTTTTGGCACGATCTTGAGCACGCGCGTCAGGTTGCCGATGAACCAGTCCTGCGCCGCGATGGGGCCGGGATCGCTTTCCACTTCATGCTGGTCGTAGTTCATCAGCACAATGCCGTCAGAGGCGGCGGCGATCTGCTTCAGGTAGGCGTCCCGGGTTCCGACGCCCGCAGTAATATACAGGCGGAGATTGCGCTGGTGCAGTTCGGCGTAGAGTTCCTGGATGAAGCTCACGTAGACGGGGTAGGACTCATCGGGCAGGTTCTCGAAGTCCAGAGACAGTCCGCGATAGGAGGGTAATGCGGTAAAGAACCGGACGATCTGCTGGTGAAGCAGATTGCGCCTGGTGTCGTCGGAGAGCACTCCGGCGATGGCAGGATCCCAGGCCTGCGTGTGGGGATTGAAGTTGTTCAGGTGGGGAAAGATTTCGGTGTCTTCCCTCGAGTCCTGTATGACGTGTTTGATTTTATTCAGGTCGTCAGGATCGTGCACCGTGGCACCATCGACCACCGGGTACTCGTGCATGTCGGTGCTCATGGACAGCAACGTACCTTCAGGCGCATCCACATGCAGCCAGTCCGGGAAAAGCATGTCGATCTGATGCACATGCTCTTTGAACGAGGAGTAGCTGGTGGCGTCGTACGGCACGTAGTAGGCAGCGCGCAGGCCTTCACCGGTGTTGAGGGGGATCTCGGACGGCCGTCGCGCTGTTTTGCGCCGCTGCGCGGCAGTGCTCGCCATTCCGCGCAGCAGAGGCGTGCGGTCGCGGAGCGCCCTGTAATTGTGCTTCTGGCTGGGCAGGAACAGCTCCGGCAACGGCTGCAAGCGCAGGGTATTAAAGATGAAACCAGCAACCACGAGCGTGATAACGACGGCGGCCGTGTCCAGGATGCGGCGCAGCCGTTTCCATCGCTTTCGTTGAGGGTCGAAAAATATCTGCTTTTCTGGCATTGTCTTGCGTCCCGTTTCCACGTGCGCGAAAACCGCGGAAACGGTCTACGCTATACAGTACGAATCGTATGGAAGCTGCTCCTTTGAGTCAATCGACAGCCCCTGAGCCCGCCTCGGCTGGCCTGCGCACCGTTATCTCGGTCGCGATGGCCGTTTTTGCCGGCGGATTGCTCCGTATTTGGATGCTAAAGAAGTTTTTTGAGGTGAATGGAGACTCCCAGATTTATGGAGGACTGGCCAAAAACCTGCTGCTGCACGCACGCTATGCGGTTTCTGACGGCAACGGCTCGCTGCATACAACGCTGATCCGTCTGCCCGGCTATCCGCTCTTCCTGGCGGCATGTTTCCGCATGTTTGGAATGGAAAACTACTTCGCGGCATCTTGTGTTCAGATTGTGCTTGAAATGGCCGGATGCCTGATGCTGGCCGACTTCGTTCGCCGAGTCAGTGGTCCTCGATTCAAGTCCGCCGCCGCGCACTCTACCTTGTGGCTGGCAGCCCTTTGCCCGTTTACTGCTATTTATGCGGTGGAGCCACTTACGGAGTCGCTCACCCTGTTTACGATTGCACTTGCCTTGTGGGCGGCGGTGCAATTTCAAGACAGACCTACCTGGGGCACAGCGCTGGCGTTCACTTTTGCGGTCACTTACGCCGCCTTATTAAGGCCGGACGGAGCACTCGTAGGCATTGCGTTCGCACCGGCGCTTGCACTGGGTGTACTGAAGGAGCACCAATCTTCTGGAGCGAACATAAAGCCCCGCGGATCGGATGCAGCCCGTGAGGCAAGTATACCAAGAAAGGTGTTCGGATTCCGTTTGAGAAGGCCATCTTTGGATCTCGTTCGAATGGCCCTCGTATGCCTTCTTTTGGCACTCACTCCCTTTGCCGCCTGGTCCTGGCGGAACTGGCGTGTCTTTCATGTCTTTGAACCGCTGGCACCGCGCTATGCCACCGACCCGGGCGAAGATACCAACCCCGGCTGGCAGCGATGGATGAAGACCTGGTGCCTGGATTTTGTGTCTACCTACACCATTTATTGGAACGTGCCCGAAGGTCCCCTCGATCTCAGCGCGCTTCCAAGCCGGGCATTCGATTCGCCCGCTCAATATGCCGAAACGGCAAAGATCGTGTCTGATTACCAGGCTGACGGGCAAGTCCTGACTGCAGATCTCGATGCGCGCTTTGCACGGCTGGCAGATGAGCGCATCGCCGCGCAACCGCTGCGATACTACGTGGAGCTGCCACTGGGAAGAATGGCTGACATGTGGCTGCGCCCCCGCGTCGAGAACCTTCCTATCGATCTTGATTGGTGGGTCTACGCGCACCACAATGCGGAGACGCGCTTCAGCTGGTTTTATGCGGCATTGAACGCGTTCTATCTAGTGCTGGGCTTGGTCGGGCTCTACCTGCGGCCGCGACTTTGGCCATGGATGCTGGCTTACATGCTGCTGCGAAGCGCACTGCTCTGCACCATCGAGGCCCCCGAAGCACGCTATACACTGGAGTGCTTCCCCATGCTCTTTGCGCTGGGGGGAGTCGCGCTCAGTCATGCTTTCCGCAGGCTGAGGCCCCTGTAAATTGCGGAATCGAAAGGCGGCGCTACCGTGTTACGTAGTTCGTCTTGCTGTTGGTCTTGAACGTAAACGCATCGCTGGGAAGCGCCTGGTTCACCTTGATGTTTGAGTAGTAGCAAACCCGCGATTGACCCTGACCTTCGTCAAACAATTGCTGCACGCTCACTCCGCGGTCAGGATCCACCCAGATCGTCACCTTGGGGAACAGCTTCAGCACTTCAGGATCCTTTGCCACCAGTTCCAGCTTTTCAGTTTTGATGCCTTTCAGCGTCTCGGAGCCAAGATACCTGATGTTCCATTTTTGCTCCAGATCCTTGCCGCTGGCGCCAAAACCAAGAACCAGGTAACCCTCATACTTGCTGGCCTTGTTGGACGTGGTGACCTGATCGATCATCTTTTCGTACAGCCTGAACACTCCGCCCGACACCACAATCACCTTGGGTACCGGCTTGCCGTTGACTTCAGCAATGTGCACTCCCATCTGGAAGCCGTTCCCCTTGCGTTCGTAGTACACGGTGCCCTTTTGTACGTCTTTGTCCGGGATGGGGTCGGTTTGGATGGAGTCAAACTCTACGTCGGCCGATGTAGACCTGAACTGCGCCGACGCAGCATCCAGCTTGCGCAGCACTGTATTCAGGTCGCTGGCTGCAAATGCCGTTCGCGCCGTAATAACCAACAAAGCGATTGAAAATCCAAAGACGAGCCTGCGTGCATTGCGCATAAGTTTCCTTGGTTTGTTTGACGCGTTCGAGCGGATGAAAGAAACCCGAAAGTTGGCGTTACTTGTGCGCCCAAACCTTCCAGGCGACGGGGTTGCCCCGGTCGTCTCGCGACAACTCCCAACGCACGACGGAGATCGCGTCTCCAGTGAAGGGCTCAATCGCGTTGCGCAATGCCTTCCTGACCACCGACTCAGGAGCTGCTGCGGGAACGTTCACATCCGACGCCTGCACGGTGACGATGATGCCGTGTCCGCCGTCGCTCGTGACGAGCATGGGTTGCGTCGGCCCGGTGGAGAAGGTCGGCTTGTCATGGTAGTCCCAGATATGCGGCGTGATAAAGATAAATGCCAGAATCAGCGTGACCATCACGTCGTAGTGGAAGCTGCCTCGCGGGTAGGTCCAGTAAAAATAGCTCTTCAGAATCCTGTTCATACTGCTTGCCGGGTGATCCTTTCCATGCCTCCCATGTAAGGCCGCAGTGCCTCTGGAATCAATACCGTTCCGTCGGCTTGCTGGTAGTTCTCAAGAACTGCCAGCCAAGTTCGGCCCACGGCAAGACCGCTGCCGTTGATTGTGTGCACGAATTCGTTTTTACTCTTCGGCCCGGCCGGCTTGTAGCGAATGTTGGCCCGCCGCGCCTGGAACGCCTCAAAGTTGGAACAAGAGGAAATCTCGCGGTAAAGTTGCTGCCCTGGAAGCCAGACCTCGAGGTCAAATGTCTTCGCGCTGGAGAATCCTGTATCGCCAGTGCACAGAAGCACGCGCCGATAAGGCAGGCCAAGCGCTTCCAGAATCTCCTCGGCGTCACGCGTCAGGCGCTCGTGCTCGGCGTCTGACTCTTCCGGGCGAACGAACTTGACCAGTTCCACCTTTTGAAACTGGTGCTGGCGGATGATGCCGCGCGTATCTCTGCCCGCGGCACCCGCCTCGGCACGGAAGCACGGAGTGTAAGCCGTCAAAAGAATCGGCAGCCGCGCTTCGTCCAGGACTTCGTCGCGATAGAGATTGGTAACCGGAACCTCGGCGGTAGGAATGAGCCAATGGTCATTGTCTTTAAACTCCCCGCGCGCCACTGCCTCGGCATCGGCATCCGAACAGCGAAACAGGTCTTCGGCAAACTTCGGCAACTGGCCGGTACCAAAGAGACTCTTGCTGTTGACCATGAAGGGAGGCAGGACCTCAGTATAGCCATGCTTCTGGGTGTGCAGATCAAGCATGAAGCTGATCAAAGCCCGCTCCAGCCGCGCTCCCGCGCCCATATAGACGGCAAAGCGCGCGCCGCTCAACTTGGCCGCGCGCTCCAGATCCAGAATGCCCAGCGCCTCACCCAGTTCCCAGTGCGGCCTGGGCTCGAAATCAAACTGCCGTTTCTCGCCCCACGTCTTCACAGTGACGTTGTCGGCTTCAGATTTACCCGCCGGCACTTCGTCGCGGGTCAGGTTCGGGATGCGCGCAAGAGAAAGGCGCAATTCCTCGTCGAGAGCGGCTGCCGACTTGTCCAGTTCATCCAGCTTTTCCTTGAGCGCCCGCGTCTCGTCCATCAGGGCGGAAGCGTCCTGACCGGCTTTCTTGAGCACGCCCACCTTCTGGCTCAGATCGTTCCGCCGCGCCTTCAGACTCTCCGACTGAGTAATGGCCTCGCGCCGGTTTTGGTCCAGAGTGCGGAAATCGCCCAGCAGCTCCGCAGGGTCTGCCCCTCGCGCGCGCAGTTTTTCTTCCACGAATTCCAGGTTGCCCCGGACAAATCCCATGTCGAGCATGACCCTACCAGTTTACTTGATGGCGAGGCAGCTTTCAGGCGCGTTCGCTGGGATCACAGAAACACATGATCACAGAAACACCCATAAAGGGGGGG
>VFSW01001052.1_pt1 | contig 41133 bp, 33 predicted proteins | sample 5358111 | NCBI WGS metagenome assembly VFSW01 (sample SAMN11554181, study PRJNA540505) | mine drainage metagenome | isolation source: sediment from site ElyBrook_90M | place: USA: Ely Copper Mine, Vershire, VT | collected 2017
GCGTCGCCGGCCTACTTTAGTCTGTGCCTTCTGGGAGCAGGCGGAGCTGTTTCCGCTGTAAGTATATTATGTGATGCTCAATAATGCCCTATGTTGTTTCGTCTCTTTCGCTGGCCGCCCTCTTTTCGGCATCCGTGTGCCTCAATGAATTGATCCTTGCCCTGATTCCGTTCCACCCCTGCGCGTTGCCGCCGATCCTTGCCATCTCCCCGGTGCTATAAACGCCCAAACATATCCTTCTCGAATACCCAAGTAACATCGATCCGCATTACTTTAGTGCTCACTCCATGTGCTTTCTATGACGCCTACGCAAACTCCAGGGCTGATACTGCCCCTGCGCCACTTCTTTTGAGCAGCAAGCCGGATTGGGCCATGCAACCCGCCTGGTACCAGTTTTCTGCCCTACGACAAGGAGATTGCCAAAGATGACAGGTCGACATGCCGCGTTCCCCCACCTGTGTGCGATAACGACTCATGGGCGTAAGCCGATGCTTTCGCTAATGTTTCTCATGTTTGTGGCTCTAGCGGCGCTGCCGCTGTTTGCGACAGTGGATGCCGGTGAGATCGTTCCCGGCAGTGTCTCGGCGACGCTTAGCAGCACTTTCGATCCGGTGAATGGATACTCCGTTACATTCCAATGGACCACGCTTCACCCCGGCAACTCGATCGTCGTTATCGAAGATGACGTGGCTTACGCGGGCAATGACAACACTCCGTCGCGTCAAATTGTGCAGAACGGTAGCACCACCCAGCACGTTGTCGTTGTTGATCATTTCCCGGCTTATAGCACGTATGCGACCTGGGGCTACTATGTGGCCAGTATTGTGGACACACCCATCTGCGGGAACGCAACGCATGCCATTTGTCCCCGGTGGGCGACCTATCCCGGTCCGGCTACTAGGGACTGCGGCTCGCAGCCATTTCCAGGTTGCGGTGGCAGTTATCTGACATTCACCCTGCCGACTTCTCCCACGAATCCTAACGGTGCGCTTGTGTTTACCATGTGGCCGGTGGGCGGCCAGAACGTTTACCAGGGCGACCCCACCCAATCGCCAGCCTGCACTCCGACCTCGAAAAGTTCACGCGAGTGTAATGATCTTTATATTGCTACACAGAATAATCTCCTGAGCGGCCCGCCCGGGGCATGGGTGACCATGCAAAGCCCCCAAATCACGGACCTCGATACCGGCCAGGTGGTCACGAACGGCACCATAACCGCCCAGTACCTTTGCGACTTTACCGCTCCCTCCAACCCGCCTCCGCCAGGTTGGGATGGCAATTACAATGCCCAGAGTCTCTGTTACAACGGAACAATGGCCAATATCAACACAGCCATTCGTGTTCGAGTGAACTCCCAGGCCGTACCGGGTCACTATCAATTCAGCGCCAACTTCCAAGGTTATCTCAGCGAGCAAAACAGCAACCCGGTCCCCGTAGCCTATAATTTCACGGTGCTGCCTACCGCGTCCTTCATTCCGACGCCTCCCGCAACTTTTCCTCCCATTCCAGGCCGGAGCACATGGGAAAACAACATGGTCAACTGGAGCGCTCCTCCGCAGAACGCCAACGCCGACTTCTGGTGTACGAACATTACCGACACTAACCCAGGGTGGAGTTTGGACAATGGTAACTTCACCGGCTACTTTGACATGCCCGATTGGATTTTTTTCCAGGCTTGGAATTATGATGGAGGACGTATCTACCAGCAGGTATCCGACTATGACTATTGGGTGCTTGGCGATAGAGACCAACAGCACCTGGCGGAGTGGCCGCGCTGCGCTCAACTTGTCCTGGGGCCTTACCAAAACACCACCATCGGAACTGAGGGTGCTTTTGTCATGGAGCCCAACCAATTCCCCTTCGGCATGGAGATGAACTACCTGCGGACCGGCGATTCCACAATGCAAGCCGCAGTCAATCTCTTGGCCAACAATCCCATCTACGACCTTTATTTTAGCGCGGCTGTGTACCCTACCAGCGTGCGAGTAAGCGCTTACATGATGGACGATCGTCTGGCGAGCGAACTGGTTGGTTCCCCAAGGAACTCAGCCTTCGCCTTGCGGGCGGTGGACGTCCTGTTGGGTTACCTGGACCAGAGCTACAACCTCAGCTTCAACAATCCCAACCAGCAGGGGTACTTGACGCACCCGTTCCTGATCGGCACGGCTATGGAAGCCCTGATCACCTACTACGAGCTTGATCTGGCGGAGGGGAACACGCCCGATGCCAGAATACCGCTGGAGATCAAGAAGGTTCTGGATTGGTGGGAAGCTACGCAGTACATTCGTTTCACGCATACCCTCGCCTACAACGTGTATGACGTGCCCATGGATCCCACCCTGGTGGGAGGCGCCCTATACGACGCTACCGAACTGAATGATCTGGTGGCCCCCGCATTTGCCTGGTATTGGTACGAGAGCAACGACACGACCTATCTAAACGAAGGCGATGATCTTTTCAGCCACGTGTTCGACAGCGCCGGAGGGCAAAATAGAGGGGGTGGAAACGGCTGGACGTGGGCAGTCAAAGAGTACAACCAGGTCTATAAATGGAGCTTCGATTATGTGCGCTGGCGGTCAGGGCAGAACCCGGATGGCTCACAACCACCGGTGGCAGCCGTGATGGCGGCGGCAAATCCCTATATGGGGCCGTGGACGGACTACACAACTCCGGTCCAATTCATCTGGAACTCGACGGGCCGCGGTTCTTATCCGAGCATCGATCCCGTGCTCTCGGATTACGCTAACACCGTGGTGGTCGCCACTCCCACGACAGCCACGTTTTACGTCAACGTATTCAAGCCAAATACGTCGCTCACGGTCTACTATGGCACCGCGGCTCCGGGCGCCTGCAACCCCAACAACCCTCAGCCGCCCAATTGTATGCAGCCGTTTCCCAGCTTCGGCTTTCAGCAGATGCTTACCGCCAACTATGCCAACTACTCGCAAACCACAGTCGGGACCCAGGATCCTGTTGCTCTCGGCCTCGGGATCACTAACATTTACGATGAAACGGTAACCATTACTGGACTAACGCCAAACACGACTTACCATTGGCGGCCCTTGACCGCCGATACTTTGGGGAACATGGCTGCCTATTACGATCAAACCTTCACCACTCCGGCACAATAGCCCAGACTAACCTTGGATGGATCCATGACCCGGGCATGGATCCATCCGCTCCTAAGATTCAGATTGGGAGGGTGCTGGCGAAGATCAGTCTGCCACCACAAGTCGTGGGCGGCATCGTTACCCTCTTGCGAGGCGGGACTGCCGGACGCGGCGTCTTCGCCGCCGTGGTGCCGAAGCATCAGCGCCCGGGGCAGTTCTGGAACAGGGCCTTACACAACCTATGTCGAGCACGCTGGGCTAGTTGCTGCTTGCTACGATCCGCAAATCCCGTCCCGTCATCTCGCTGGGTTGTGGAATTCCCAGAATTCCCAAGATCGTTGGCGCGATGTCCTGCAAGGCGCCATCGGGACGCAGCGTGAAGCGCCGCGGATCGCCTTTGAAATTTGCCGCGGTGACGGCGTCCTCAAGTATGGCAATGAACGGCACGGGATTGGTGGTGTGCGCTGTCTGCGGGCCGCCGGTCGCGGGATCGATCATTTGCTCCGCGTTGCCGTGATCGGCAGTGACAATCAATCCCCCCCCGCGCTGCCGCAAGGCATCGTAGATCTGACCCAGGCAACCATCCACGGTTTCCACCGCGGCAATGGTCGGAGGAATCTTGCCGGAATGCCCAACCATGTCGGCATTCGCGAAGTTCACCACCATCACGTCGAAGCTGTTTTCTGCGATGGCCTTCATCACCGCGTCAGCGACGCCCTGGGCCGACATCTCCGGCTTCAGATCGTAGGTGGCGACTTTGGGGGATGGCACCAGCACGCGCTCTTCGCCGGCAAACGGCTTCTCCACGCCGCCGTTGAAGAAGTAGGTCACGTGTGCGTACTTCTCGGTCTCCGCCACGCGCAGGTTACGCAGCTTGCAGTTCGCCATCACGTTCGCCAGGATATTGGTCAGCGACTCCGGCGGCGAAACCACCGGCAGCGTGAAATGCTTGTCATACTGCGTCATGCAAACGTAGTGCAGGTCTCTCGGCACGCGACTGCGCGGAATCATGCGGTCGAGGTCTTCGGCGCCTTCCAGTTCGCGGCCATCCTGCGCGCTGAGATGGCTGTTGCGGCACAGGCAGCGCGTGATCTGCCGCGCACGATCAGCGCGAAAGTTGAAGTTGATGCAGACATCGCCGTCGCGAATGTTGCCCACCGGCTCGCCGCGGCTGTCGGTCAGCACAAACGGCACGATAAATTCGTCCGTAACTCCCCGGTTGTAGGATTCCTTCGTGCCCTGCACCGCGTCGCTGTAGCGGCCGCCCTCGGCATCGCCGTATACCATCGCGTCGAAAGCCTTCTTCTCACGCTCCCATCGGCGGTCGCGATCCATGGCGTAATAGCGTCCGCTCACGGTCGCAATTTGGCCCACGTTGTACTCACGCATCTTCTGCTGTAGTTGCTCGATATAGCCTGCGCCGTTGGTGGGCAGGGTATCGCGGCCATCCATGAAGCAGTGCACAAACACCTGGCCCACGCCGTTCTCCCTGGCCATGCGCAGCAGGGCATAAAGGTGTTTCTGTTGCGAGTGGACGCCGCCATCGGAGAGCAATCCGAAGAAATGCAGCCGGCGCTCGCCCGCGCGAGCCGTCGTCAGGGTTTCCAGGAGAACCGGGTTCCTGAACAGTTCTCCATTTTCGATCATCAGATCGATCCTGGTGATGTCCATATAGACGACCCGGCCCGCGCCAATGTTGAGATGGCCGACCTCGCTGTTGCCCATCTGGCCGGTGGGCAGGCCCACGTAGCGGCCGCTGGTGTGAATCAGCGTGTTGGGATACTCGGCCAGCAGGCGATCATAGTTCGGCTTGCGCGCCAGCGAGATGGCGTTGGAATCCGACGGCGGAGCGTAGCCCCAGCCATCGAGGATGATAAGAACAAGAGGTTTGGGAGGATTCGTCATAAGCGCTTTGGTCCTGAGCCATTGGGATCTAGCCGCCGACGGGCGCATCGCCGGACCTGTCGATTATAGCGGGCTGGTAGGACGGCGCATGCCGCAGACTTGTGACCTATGGTTAAACGGGCGGGATTTGGTGGAGGCAGGTGGAGGTGAACACGAAGCGCGCGAGGAGCTCAGCTGGACACAGCGTAGCGGGTCCGCTCTGAGCTTACCGGCCGACAGAGCTGCCCTTACTCCTCCCCAAACACTTCCGCCGTAAAGGCCTGAAGTTCGGCGCCGCGCTGCCATGCCTGCGGGTCCAGACCTGCCTTCAGGCAGGTTTGCGCCAGAAATGTTTCCCGGTCCCAATTCCATTCCACCGGAACCTGGGGCAAGAGAAGCCCGCGGCGGCCGGCCTGGGTAATGACCAGGCCATGCTTGCCGATCACGACTTCTTCGGGAGCAATGGGGCGCAACGTGGAGAGCACGCTGATCTCCGCTTTGAGACCGTGGGCCTCGGCCAAAGTGACGGGCTCGAAGCGCGGGTCATCGAAGGCCGAGGCTCGCGCCGTTTCCGCCACGGTGCGATAGAGCGATTGGGTGGGAAATACGTACCCGATGCACCCGCGCAGCCGCCCTTCGAGGTGCCAGGTGGTGAAGGCCCCGCGATGTTCGGCCAGGTGCTCGCTCGGGGGCGTCAGCTCCAGCAGCCGATCCTCCAGCGCCGCCTCAACGGCCTGATGGGCCAGCCGCAACAGCAATTCTCGTTCCTCGGATGAATATTCCAATGCCTGCGAACTGCCTGCAGGAACGGCGCTCTCAGATGGCAGGGACATCGTTACGCTTCCTTCGCCGGCTCAGCACAAAGGAACGTCTGCGGCGGCGCCTCACCGCCGTCTGGTCGATTTGCTTCCAGAAGGCAAAGAAGTAATCGGCGGCCGACCACAGCGACAGACCCACCATCACCCAGATGGAAACCAGCGCAATCGGCCGGATGGGAATGCCCGGCAGCCACCAGACGTAGGCCCAGTGATGCTCCACGATGGCGGCGCCCACGGAGAAGATCTGCACAAACATCTTCAGCTTGCCCAGATCGCTGGCCTGGATGGTAAAGCCTTCGGAAGCCGCGATGCCTCGCAGCCCACTGACCAGGAACTCGCGCCCGATGATGATGACTGCCATCCACGCCGGCACGATTCGCGGATTGAACTGCACCAGGGTGATGAAGGCCGCGGCAATCAGCAGCTTGTCGGCGACGGGGTCGAGCAGCATGCCCAGCGTCGTAACCTGCGCCCGGCGGCGCGCCAGATAGCCGTCAACGGCGTCGGTGAGTGAGGCGGCGATGAAGACGAACGAAGCCAGCAGCTCACGCTCTCCGTTGGCCGAGGTGAAGCGGTGGCTGGACAAGATCCAGATCAGCACCGGAATGCTAAAGATGCGGGTAAGCGTGATATAAGTCGGGAGATTCACAAACAGACACCAACAGGGTGGCACACCGCAAGGGACGGCTCGCCGCTATAACAGCCTGATTATGCGCTACTGATTCGATTGAAAGCAATCGCAGAAAAGAGGCCAGCCCCGGCCCTCCGTGCATATGGTTTTCGCGCCCGGCCGAAGCGCTACTCGTCGTGATGCACTTCGATCTCATCCAGCATGCTCGGCGCCTCGTACTGCTCCCAATAGCTGTAGCCCACCGGAATGCCTTTGGCCCAGTCGTAGGCGCCCATCCAGACCCGCAAGGGGATACGCAGCCCGCTGCGGAACGACCTCAGGCAGCCCACGGCTGTGGCGAGAAAGATATAAAGGAGGATGACCGGAAAGGCCACCGCCAGCGCGAGCAGTCGTAAGCAGAAATAGAACTGGGGCATGATGACCCTGCGGGGCGTTTCCCACACGCTCTAAATACTTGGACGCTATTATGCCCCAACAAGAGGTGCGCTGCGGAGCGGGCAGAAAAATTATTTTTGGCCAAAAACCGGGCCGCTTCCTATCCGGGAGCGGCCCCAACATGACGGCTGGACGGCATTGATCAGGCGTAAATGCCGCGCTGCCGGATGGTGTAGGCTACGCGGTCAATCGCCAGCATATAAGCGGCGATGCGGTTATTGACGTGGTGGGTCTCGGCGTAACGCACCACGTCCTCGAAGGAAGAGACCATGATGTGCTCCAGTTGTTCGTTCACCACCGACTCCTTCCAAAAATAGCCTTGGCGGTCCTGTACCCACTCGAAGTAGGAGGCGGTGACGCCGCCGGCATTCGCCAGAATGTCGGGTATGACGAAAACGTGCTTGTCGGCCAGAATGTCGTCAGCCGCAGCCGTGGTTGGACCGTTGGCGCCCTCCACCAGGATCTTGGCCTTGAGGTTATCGGCGTTCGCCGACGTGATGACGTTTTCGGTTGCGGCCGGAATCAGGATTTCGCAGTCGCTGACCAGCAGCTCTTCCGTGGGCCGCCGCTCCGCTTCTTTGAAGCCGTGAATCACCCCTTCCTTCTGGCGATGCCCCCACAGCGCAGGAATGTCGATTCCACCGGGGTTGTACAGCCCGCCGTCCCATTCGCCAATGCCAACAATCTTGTAGCCGGCATTATGCATCAGCAGGGCCGCGTTGGAGCCCACGTTGCCAAATCCCTGGATGATGACGCGCGTCTTCTCGCGCGACATGCCGAGCTTTTTCGTGGATTCGTCGCAGATGATCATCACCCCGCGACCGGTGGCTTCGCGCCGCCCGCGCGAGCCGCCCATGTTCAGCGGCTTGCCGGTGACCACCGCCGTCACCGTCTGGCGCATGTGCATGGAGTAGGTGTCCATCATCCATGCCATCACCTGCTCATTGGTGTTGACGTCGGGCGCGGGCACGTCCTTTTCCGGGCCGATGAACTCGATCAGCTCCGCTGTGTAGCGGCGGGTCATGCGCTCCAGTTCCCCGCGCGACATGTTTTTGGGATTGCAAATGATGCCGCCCTTGGCCCCACCGAAGGGAATGTTGACCACCGCGCACTTCCAGGTCATCCAACTCGCCAGGGCGCGGACTTCGTCCAACGTTACGTCGGGTGAGTAGCGCACGCCGCCCTTGGCGGGCCCGCGCGCGATGGAGTGCTGCACGCGGTATCCGGTAAAGACTTCCAGTTGCCCGTTGTCCATGCTGACCGGGATGTGAACGATGATCTCGCGGTTGGGCTGGCGCAGTACTCGCCAGAGCCCTTCATCGAGATTTAGTTTTTCGGCCGCGAGATTGAAGCGCGCGGCCTGTTGTTCCCAGGGATTACTTTCTTTTTCCAGTGCGTGTGTCGTAGCCATGGATTCTCCGATAGAATTGCGGACCTCTTGCGAGCAACTGCAACCTGCTAAGTGGAGGGGCATTTTGCAGCGGGGCAAACTTTCCAAGTATATGCAGGCGCTTGTCCGGCGCGCAAGTGAACGGGTTCAGCTTAAAATTTCCAAACCATTCCGAACCAGGTGACCTATGACCTTATTTCTGCGCCATGGGCGCATTAGGCTGTCGCTGTTGGCTTTCGCCCTCGCCACCACGCTTGCGGGCTGCGGTGGGAGTTCCTTCTCCCCACCGCCGGTTCAACCGCCGCCAGGCAGCCAGGAGCCGATAACGACAACTCCCATCAAGCACGTCATCATCGTTGTGGGCGAGAACCACAGCTTCGACAACCTGTTCGCCACTTATCAGCCGCCTGATTCCAGTCAACACGTGTGGAACCTGCTTTCGCGCGGCATTGTCACTGCGACCGGCGACCCAGGTCCAAACTTCGCGACGGCACAGCAGAACCAGGCGACGGACACCGACTACTACCGCATCAGCCCGCCCCAGACCGGGCCCTACAGCACGCTGCCGCAGCCGAGCACCGGGGAGGGCGCGATCCTATTTTCGCCGTATCAGGATGGCATCGCTTATGATCCCGGCCTGGCCACTGGCGATCAGGGGCTGCTGAAGGACGGCGGATTGGCTAACCTTTCGCCGCCCCAGGTCGATTTCTTCCCCGATGGACGCTTCCCGGCCAACCTGCCGAGCGGACCGTTTTCCATAACCAAGTATGCGCATTACAACGATACGGTAGGCGATCCTATGCACCGCTTCTTCCAGATGTGGCAGCAGATCGACTGCAGCGCAGCGAAGATGAGTAGTTCCAACCCTAGCGGATGTATGGCTGACTTATTCACCTGGGTAGGCGTATCCGTAGGCTGGGGTCTGGAAAACACGCCGCCGCCCAGCCCTTTTACCGATCAGAGTACCTGGCAGGGCGCGGTTTCGATGGGGTTCTACAACATGGCCAACGGGGACTTGCCATACTTCGTCACGTTGGCGAATAAGTATGCAATCAGCGATAACTATCATCAGCCGATGCTGGGTGGCACCGGTCCAAACTCCATCTACATCGGCACCGGCGCGCCCCTGATCTACAGCGATGCCAACGGCAACCCTGCCACTCCGCCAGCTCTTCAGGTGGAGAACCCCAATCCCTATGCCGGCAGCAATAACTGGTATCAGCAAGACGGGTTCTACCTCTTCAATGCGGGCAATGACAGCAACGCCGCCTACGTCAACTGCTCCGACCAGCACCAGCCCGGAGTGCAAAGCATCTTGCAGTATCTGAATTCGCTGCCGTACAAGCCATTCAAGGCCGGCAACTGTGCGCAGGGCCGCTACTACCTGGTGAATGACCAGTCGCCTACCTATGATCGCAACGGAAACCTTCTCCCGGACCAGACGTACAGCGTGGGACCATCGACGGTCCGGACCATCGGCGACGCGCTATCGGCGGCGGGAATTTCCTGGAAGTACTACGGAGACGGATTCAATGGCGGTTTTGGCAGCCTGTATTCGCACTACTGCAGCATCTGCAATCCCTTCCAGTATGCGACGTCCATCATGACCACCAATCTGAAGAACAACATTCAGGACATTACCAATTTCTATAGCGATCTTCAGACAGGGACGTTGCCGGCGGTCTCCATTATTAAGCCCGACGACCTCGTCGATTCGCATCCGGGCACCTCGTTGCCGGTCTTGTATGAAGCTTTTGTGCGGAACATTGTGCAGAGTGTCCAAGCGCAGAGTGACATCTGGCAGCAGACCGCCATTTTTATCACGGAGGACGAGTCAGGCGGATACTACGACTCGGGATACATTCAGCCCATCGACTACTTCGGCGATGGGCCGCGCATTCCGCTGATTGTGGTTTCGCCCTACGCGAAGCCGGGATTCATCGACCACACCTACGGCGATCACGCCTCGCTGCTGAAGTTTATCGAAAAGAATTGGAGCCTGCAGCCGCTAGCAGCCTCGAGCCGCGACAATCTGCCCAATCCCACGAGCGATCCTGGCGCCCCATACTTCCCAACTAATAGTCCGGCGATTGGCGACTTGACGACGCTGTTTCAGTTTTCTCCGTAGCTGCTTTGTGGCTCGAGGCCGACGGCGGTTTCCCGATGCCCATGTGCGGACAGAGTAGAACCGCAGGGCGGCGCACGGTTACAGAATGTAGCGCGACAAGTCGGTGTCCTTCACGATATCGACCAGGGTGTTGCGGACGTAGTCGGCGTCGACGACGACATGCTTCTCCTTCATGTCCGGGGCTTCGAAGCTGATGACGTCGAGCACCTTTTCCATGATGGTGTGGAGGCGGCGGGCGCCAATGTTCTCGGTGCCTTCGTTGACCTTGAAGGCGAAGTGGGCGACCTCGGCGAGGGCTTCGGGAGTGAATTCCAGCTTCAGGCCTTCGGTATCCAGCAGGGCGATGTACTGCTTGGTCAGCGATGACTTCGGCTCGGTAAGAATCTTGATAAAGTCCTCAACGGTTAGCGATTGCAGCTCGACGCGAATGGGAAAGCGGCCTTGCAGTTCAGGGATGAGATCACTGGGCTTGGAGACGTGGAAGGCGCCGGCGGCGATGAAGAGGATGTGGTCGGTGCGGACCATGCCGTAACGGGTGTTGACGGTGGTGCCCTCGACGATGGGAAGGATATCGCGCTGCACGCCTTCGCGGGAGACATCGGGGCCATGGCCGCCCTCACGGCCGGCGATCTTGTCGATCTCATCGAGGAAGATGATGCCGGAATTTTCGACGCGCTCGACGGCGATACGCTGCACCTGGTCCATATCGACCAGGCGCTGCTCTTCTTCCTGGATGAGGTACTCGAAGGCCTCGCTGACCTTCATCTTCCGCTTCTTGGAGCGCTGGCCAAAGATGTTGGGCAGCATGTCCTTGATGTTGACGTCCATCTCTTCGACGCCCTGGTTGGAGATGATCTCGAAGGCGGGGAAGGATTTTTCGCGCACATCGAGCTCAACAATGCGGTCGTCGAGCTTGCCTTCGCGAAGCTGCTGGCGCAGTTTCTCGCGAGTGCGCGAGCCGGACTCGCCGGCGAGGAGCGGCTCGCCACCGATGTTGAAGCCAATCTGCCCTGGTTCGAGCGCGGGCTTGGACGGGACCTGGGCCGGCATGGAGGGCAGAAGAAGATCGAGCACGCGCTCCTCGGCGTTCAGTTCGGCCTTGTCGGCAACATCTTCCAGTTTTTCGCTGCGCACCATTTCGATGGCGATCTCGACCAGGTCGCGGACCATGGATTCGACGTCGCGGCCTACGTAGCCGACTTCGGTAAACTTCGAAGCCTCGACCTTCATGAAGGGAGAGTTCGCCAGCTTGGCAAGACGGCGCGCGATCTCGGTCTTGCCCACGCCGGTGGGGCCAATCATGATGATGTTTTTGGGGATGACCTCTTCCGCCAGCTCCGGGGTCAGCTTCTGGCGGCGCATACGATTGCGCAGGGCGATGGCGACGGCGCGCTTGGCCTGTTCCTGGCCGACAACATATTTGTCGAGCTCGCCGACGATCTCGCGCGGGGTGAGCTCGTCGAGCGTGACTTGGTCTTCTTCAGCGGTAGCGGGAAGGTAAATAGCCATAATCGGTTGCCAGTTGTCAGTTGTCGGTGTCAGTTGGGTTTTCCGACAACCGACAACTGGCCACCGACAACGGGTTCTTACAACTCCTCAATCGTCACCTGATCGTTGGTGTAAATGCAAATTTTGCCGGCGATCTTCATCGCCTCTTCGGCGATGGCGCGGGCGGACATCTGAGTGTGATCAAACAAGGCCTGGGCGGCGGCGGTGGCGTAAGGGCCTCCGCTGCCGATCGCGGCGATGCCGGTGTCCGGCTCGATCACATCGCCCTGACCGCTGATCAGCAGGGTCTGCTTCTGGTCGGCGACCAGGAGCAGGGCTTCGAGCGCGCGCAGCATCTTGTCGGTGCGCCAGTCCTTGGCCAACTCCACGGCGGAGCGGTCCAGGTTGCCGTGATACTGCTCCAGCTTGGATTCGAAGCGCGCGAAGAGCGAAAAGGCATCGGCCGTGGACCCGGCAAAACCGGCGAGGATTTTGTCCTGGTAGAGACGGCGAATCTTTCGGGCCGTGTGCTTGATGACGCCTTCCCCAAGCGTGACCTGACCGTCTCCGGCCATCACTACTTTTCCATCCCGGCGAACACAAAGCACAGTCGTCGAGCGAATAACAGGCTTTCTATTCATGAACAAAGGCGATTATAGCAGCGCCGCGTGGGCAGTGGTGAGCTGCCAGAGCTACCACGCTTAAAGGCCCTCACAAGCTTTCTGAACTAAACCTCCCGAAGCACATTGTCGAATCCCTCCTCGCGTTTCAAGCGTTATCTTCCGCCGGTAGTGGGCCAAATTAGCCCAGTACCCTTCCGCCAATTTCGTCCCACCCTGACTCGTTGTGTGGCACAATACCGAATCGCTGTTGTTGGTGCTCGTTGTGATCGCTCAAATACAGACTGGAGAAGATTTCCATGAAAGAAGACGTCAAGTATCCCCTGCTCAGCCGCTACAAACTTTCAGTTGCAGCAGCCTTGACTTGCTGTTTGAGCTTGAGCTGCCTGGTGGCAAACGCTCAGCAGCAGCCTGCCGAGCAGAACGCCGCGCCCGACGTCCTGGTCCTCAGCAATGGAGATACCCTGCACGGCAAGCTGGTGAGCGTAACCGGCGGAACGGTGACCTTCCACACCGACCCGCTAGGTGACGTGCCCTTAACCTGGGACAAGATCAAGGAGCTGCGCACGGCTCAGAATTTTGCCGTCCTCAAGCCGAACCAGGAGCTGCGGCATCGACGGGACGTCAAAAATCTTCCCGTCGGCCCTGTGGCCATGACTGACCAGAATGTTCAACTCCAGCCTGCAAACCAGGCGCCGGCGGCGTCCGTGCCGGTGAAGGATGTGGCCTACACCGTGGATCAAGCTTCTCTGGATAAGCAAACTCACGAGCCGGGCTTCTTCGTGGGATGGAATGGCTCGGCTACCGTAGGGACCACCATGGTCGAGGCGACTCAGAACCAGTTCACTTTCGCGGGCGCGATCAGCCTGGTCCGGGCGATTCCGACAGTGCCGTGGCTGGATCCGACAAATCGTACCTCACTCGACTTCCTGGAATCGTACGGCAAAATTACCCAGCCCGGTTACTTCTCAGGCAGCGTGTATGTACCGGAGATTGTTAGCAAAACGTCGATTTTCCACGCCGATGCCGAGCGCGACGAATACTTCTCGCCCCGCTGGTACGTGCTGGCGCAAACCGCCTTTGACCACAACTACAGTCAGGCCCTCGACCTACAGCAGATCTACGGCGGCGGCGTCGGTTTTACTGCGGTCAAGACGCCCACGCAGGAGCTCGACCTGAAGGCCACCGTGCAATACGAGAAGCAGCAGTTTATCGGCAGCGCGCCCGGCTCGGATCTGAACCTGGTCGGTTCCACGTTCGCCGCGGATTACTTGCTACACATGAAGTTTGCTACCTTCACACAACAGCTAGCCTACATCCCGGCTTACAACGACATGAAGGCTTACTCGTTGGCCGAGGTGAACATGTTGACCTTCCCGGCGTATAAGAACCTCGGGTTCTCGATCGGAACGATCGACACGTACCTGAACAATCCGCCAATTGGACTGCCGCCAACTCAGAGGAACTCGTTCCAGTTCACGCTGGGTCTGACGTACGCAATCGTATCGAAGTACTGATGACAGGATTTTAGAAGCCCCCAAAGACCTCGTTCTTGCTGGTTGGGAGCTTGAGATTGACGCCGTGCTCATGATTCAGCGCGATCGTCTTTTTCATGTCCAAGCTGGCAAGAGCGATATGTTTCTGCTCTCCGGCTGCGGTGACATCCAGATAGCCGGCGGCAATCATGACTGAAATAGCTGTGTCCAAGGGGAAAAAGATTCGTATCGACTGAAGATGCGTCCACGCTATCGACACCAGGCGTGATCACGACGTTATCACCCGCTGAAATATGTTCTCCAGTTTTGCTCTTAAATTCATCATCCTTAAACCGCAAAAGCCAATCTAATAACCATCACCATGCCCAATTTGCGCAGTGGCTGGGTGTGTCGCACTATGCCGCAGCTAAACCATCAACCCGAATTCGACACTATGGCTGAGAAGATAGCAGCGCGGAAGCGTTACATATTTGCCAGCGACTTTGACCACACGTTGAGCTTTAACGACTCGGGCTACGTGCTGAGCGAGCTGTTGGGCATCCCCACGAGCGAGTACGAGCGCAAGGCCACGGGAATGGCCAAGTTGAACCTGGTGCAGCAGGGTGGCGAGCTGGCCTATCTGCTGCTGCATGACCCCGAGTTTCGCTCACGGGTGCGGCGCGAACATCTTTATGAAGCGGGCAAGCGAGTGCGGCTGAAGCCCAATATTGACCTGCTGTATCGCTTTCTCTCCGAGGACCTGGAAGGCTACCGCTTTGATTTTTACGTGATTTCAGCGGGGCCAGTAGAGGTGCTCCGCTCGGCGCTGGAGGGCATCATTCCGCCCGAGCACATTTACGGCACGGAGTTCGAATACAATGACGCGGGCGAGATCGAGCGCATCCTGCAGGTGACCGCAGGCTACGGCAAAGTGGCCGTCATCGACCAGCTGCTGGAGACGCTGAAGACCGGACCGGACCGCATTGTCTATGCGGGCGACGGCAGCTCGGACATTCACGTGATGCTGCACGTCAACCGGAGAGATGGGTTCACCATTGCCGTTTCGCAGAACAAATATCTTGCACCCATCGCCAAGCGCTCGGTAATTGGTGACAGCGCGCTGGCCATTCTGGTGCCTATCCTGGAGGAAGTAATGGGGTGGGACTCGGTAAAGATTCGCGAGAGCTTCGAGGCGAAGGGCCTGCTGATCCAGCAATGGGACAAGGTGCAGACGGACACGTTGACCATCGTTCCGATTGTGGCGCCGGAAGAGGAAGCCAGCGCCGCGCTGGCCGAATAGCGGCGACTTTCCAGCACGGAAAAGTTAGGGAGGTCTGACTAGAGAAGTCCCGCAGGGCTGAACCCGCTAAACCAGGACTCGATCAGCTTTCCCTACCGTATCTCGATCACGCTGCCGCCGGCTGACTCCTGCATTTCTTTAGCGCGTTCGATAACGCGGCGGGTGAAGGCGAACATCGATTTCGCGTGGGGGGACTGCTCGCCCTCCATCACGATCGGATGCCCCGAGTCGCCGGCTTTGCGGATGTCGGGATCGAGTTCGATGGAGCCGAGAAAGGGCACGCCAAACTGCTCCGCGGTGCGCTGGCCTCCGCCCTTGGAAAACACGTCAATCTCGTGGCCGCAGTGCGGGCACACGAAGTAGCTCATGTTCTCGACGATGCCCAGGATGTCCACTTTCACCTGGCGGAACATTTCGATGGCTTTGCGCGCGTCCTGCAGTGCCACGTCGCTGGGGGTGGTGACGATGACCGCGCCGGTGAGCGGCACGGTCTGGGTCAGCGAAATCACCACGTCGCCGGTGCCCGGAGGCAGATCGACGATTAGATAATCGAGTTCTCCCCACTCCACCTGGCCGAGGAATTGCTTAATTACAGAGTGCAGCATGGGGCCGCGCCACACCAGGGGCGCATCGCCGGGCGAGAGCAGGCCGACGGAGATGACTTTCAAGCCATAGCGCTCGGGCGGCAGAATGCGGTTCTCGCCGGCGACCATGGGCGATTCGCTGGAGCCCATCATGAGGGGAACGTTAGGGCCGTACACGTCAGCGTCGAGCAGGCCCACCTTGTTGCCCAGACGCGCCACCGCTATGGCAAGGTTGACGGCGAGGGTGGTCTTGCCGACTCCGCCTTTGCCGGAGCCAACGGCGATGATGTTGCTGACGCCGGGCAGGGGTCGAGGTTCGGGAGGCGCTTGTCCAGGGAAATGGGAGTGAGAGCTCACGCTAGGATGTCCTGACTTGATGAAGATGAGGGATGCAAAGCGGTATTATACGCCGCGCGAGGCGGGCCTTTAGATTGTGCCTCTAAACAGCTCACCGGCCTGCAAACTCGAGAAGAAACAAACGGGGCGCAGGCAGCGCCCCATGTCGTCAAAAATCTCCACCCTCGGAATCCCCGGGTCTCGAACACCGCGAGACCCGGGGCACCCTGCGCCGCGCTTCCCGAATTATTCGTCCTCCTAGTCCACGGCGCCGAAGCTCTTGAGGTCTTCGGGGCCTTCCTTTATCTCCACCGGTTCCTTGCCCTGGACCATGACGCGGACGTTTTCGACCACGTCGGAATTGGCCAAGGTGGTGACATCGCCGATGGCCATGTTGTTCGAGATAGCCGCCAGAATGCGCCGCATCAGCTTGCCGGAGCGCGTCTTGGGCATATCGGGAACGACCAGGATGCGGCGGGGCCGGGCGATTTTGCCGATCATCGTTTCAATGACGTGATTGACCTTCTCCATGACCGCTTGCGCCTGGTTGGGCAGCACGTCAGGCTGGAGGACGATGTAAACCTCGGGCACGCGGCCCTTGATTTCATCGACCACGGGCACGACGGCGGCCTCGGCGACCTCGGGCACGGTAAGGCAGGCTGACTCGATTTCCTTGGTGCCAAGGCGGTGACCGGCGACGTTGATGACGTCGTCGACGCGTCCCAGGATGCGGAAATAGCCATCGACGGCGAGCACGGCGCCGTCGGCGGCAAAGTAGGGCCAGTCGCGCCAGTCTTTGCTGTCACGATTCTTGCAGTACTTGGCGTAGTACTGCGTTACGAAGCGCTCGTGATCACCCCAGATGGTCTGCATGATGCCCGGCCAAGGATTGCGAATACAGATGTTGCCGGCCTTGCCCGAACCGGCATGAACTTCCTCGCCCATTTCGTCGAGGATCATGGGATAGATGCCGGGCATGCCGGGGCCGGCGCTGCCGGGTTTCATGGGATCGAGGGCGGGCTTGGTGCTGCAGAGGAAGCCGCCGTTTTCGGTTTGCCACCAGGTGTCGACGATGGCAGCTTCGCCTTTGCCGACGGTGTCGTAGTACCAGCGCCAGACTTCGGGCTCGATGGGCTCGCCCACCGTAGTCATGTGCTTGAAGTGGTAGTTGTACTTGGTGGGTTCATCGGGGCCGGCCTTGCGCAACATGCGAATGGCAGTCGGCGAAGTGTGGAAGATGTTGACATCCAGGCGCTCCGCGATTCGCCAGACGCGGCCGGCATCGGGATAGGTGGGCACGCCCTCATAGATGACGCTGCTGGCGCCCAGGGCCAAGGGACCATAGACGATGAAGGAGTGGCCAGTGATCCAGCCGATATCGGCCATGCACCAGTAGACGTCTTCGGGATGAATGTCCTGGATGTACTTGGAGCAGCCGGTGACGTAAGCGAGATAGCCGCCGGTGCGATGCTGGCAGCCCTTGGGCTTGCCGGTGCTGCCGCTGGTGTACATCAGGAAGAGCGGGGCTTCGGCATCCATGGGGAGGGGCGGCACGATGATGCCGTTGTAGTTGGGGAGGACTTGGTCAACCCAGTAATCGCGCCCTTCCTTAAAGGCGGAGTTGGTGGCGCTTTGTCCGGCATGGCGGCGCCACACCAGGACCTTCTCCAGCTCAGTGCCGTTCTGCTTGGCGATGTCGAACGCGGTTTCGGCGCTGGCTTTGTGGTCGAGCAGCTTACCGTTGCGGTAGTAGCCGTCCATGGTAATGAGAACCTTGCTGCCGGAATCGGCGGCACGCGTACCGCAGGCCTCACCGCTGAATCCGCCAAAGACCACGGAGTGGACGATGCCCAGGCGGGCGCAGGCCAGCATGGTGATCGGCAGCTCGGGAACCATTGGCATGTGAACGGTCACGCGATCGCCCGCCTTCAGGCCGCAGAAGTCGCGCAGCACCGCGGCGAACTCATTTACCCGAACATAGAGTTCGCGATAGGTGACGTACACCGGGGCTTCGGTCTCCGGCTCGGGGACAAAGATGATGGCAGCTTTGTTCTTGTACTTCGCAAGATGACGGTCGATGCAGTTGTACGAGGCGTTGATCTTGCCGCCGACGAACCACTTCCAGAAGGGCGGATCGCTGGTGTCGAGGGTGGTGTGCCAGTACTGGTCCCAACTCAACATGTCAGCGTATTCGCGGTAGCACTCGGGGAAATTCTTCTCGCTGAAACGCTCGTTGACGGCGGGATCATTCAGGTTGGCCTGGCCGATGAACTTTGCGGACGGGTAATAGTATTCTTCTTCGCGCCAATGAACGGCAATCTGGGCCTCGCTGGTCTGGGCCACGGGATTCTGCTGGGTAAGAGTTTGAGCCATATCCTCACTCCTTGTTGTTTGGTTTGACCATGTTTGACGCTACTACTTTACTGCTTGGGGACGGCCCTGCGATGCCCCTTTTGCTGGTTAAGCCCGGAAGTGTCCCGCCCTGACGAATCGCTCGGCGTCAGAGCACAGCTCCAAGGCGGTTGAAGATCCAAAATTCTAAGCGCAGACGCGGACGACAGCCCGCCACGTCGAAATTCATCCCGAGGGTGCCCTGTTCTAGCCATTTTTTGGCTAGGGAGGGGCAGTACGACGAAGCTTTTTGTCCCACCCTGGCTAAAAGCAGGGCAGAATCTAGCGCTTGGCGTGCGCGTCGAGCTGGGTGCGCATCTCGTGCCATGCGTGCCGTGCCTCCTCCACCGAGCCTTCGTCTTCAATGGTGGTGATGTCGCCGGGATTCTTCTCCTGGGTGACTGCCTTCAGCACGCGGCGCATGATCTTGCCGCTGCGGGTCTTGGGCAGCATGTCGACAAAATTCAAGTCGCCGATGACGGCCACCGGTCCCAGTTCGTGCCGCACCTGGTCCAGCAGTGTCCGCTTCAGCTCCTCCGATGGGCTGAAGCCCTGCTTCAGCACGACGAAGGCGGAAATCACTTCGCCGCGCAGTTCGTCGGGGCGGCCAATGACGCCGGACTCCGCGACCGCCGGATGGCCGAGCAGCGCGGTCTCAACCTCGATGGTGCCGATGCGATGGCCGGCAATCTTGATGATCTCGTCGGCGCGGCCGGCGAACCACACGTAGCCGTCCTGATCGACTTGCGCCGAATCGCCGGTGTAATAAACGCCGGGAATGATGGACCAGTAGTCGCGGCCATAACGTTCGGTTTCGCCCCACAGGGCTGCAGTCAAGCCCGGAAATGGCCGCTTGATGACCATGATGCCCTTTTCATTCACGCCGCACGGGGTGCCATCCATCAGCACCACTTCGGCCTCGATGCCGGGCATGGGAATGGTGGCGCTGCCCGGCTTGATGGGCAGCATGCCCAAGCCATAGGGATTGCCGAACATCGGGCCGCTGGTCTCCGTCTGCCACATGTGATCGATCACCGGAATGTGGTTCTGGAAGATCTTCTTCTGCAGCCACTCCCAGGCGGGCGCGTTCAGTACCTCGCCGGCGCAGAAGACGCGCTCCAGTGCGCTATAGTCGATATTGGCGAACGGCCCTTCGCCGTATTTCATCAGCAGGCGAACCGCGGTGGGGGAAGTAAAAATGCCGGTGACGCGATATTCCTCGATCAGCGCCTTCCAGTTACTCTCCGGCGCGGGATAGTCCAGCGCGCCTTCGAAGGCGATGGTGGTGGCGCCGGCAATCAGCGGAGCGTAGACAATGTAGCTGTGGCCTACGATCCAGCCGATGTCCGAGGTGGACCACCAGACGTCGGACTCCTTCAGGCCGAAGAGCCACTTGGCCATGGCGTCGATGTGCACCTGATAGCCCCCGTGGGTGTGAATGGCCAGCTTGGGGGTTGCGGTGGTGCCGGAGGTGGCCAAGATGAAGGCCGGCTCGTTGGCTTCCATCTCGACATAGCCGCCGCTGTGACCGGGGGCGCGCGAGAGAAACTCCTCCCACGCAATATCGCGGCCTTCGCGCATGGGAGTTTCACTCGCGCCACGCTTGAGAACGATGACGTGCTCAACCGCGTCGCCGGTAGCATCCAGTGCTTCGTCAACGATTTCTTTCAGGCGCGTTTCCTTGCCCTTGCGGTAGGTGACGTCTGCGGTGAACACCAGGCGCGAGCCGCTGGCCTGAATGCGGTCGCCCAGCGCCTTGGCGCCGAAGCCGGCGAAGACGACGGAGTGAATGGCGCCGATGCGCACCGTGGCCAGCAGCAGAATGATGGCCTCAGGGCTGGTGGGCATGTATACCGTGAGGCGGTCGCCTTTGTTAATGCCCATGCCACGCAGCGCCGCAGCGACCTTCTCGACTTCGTGCAGCAGGTGCGCGTAGGTATAGATGCGGCGCTCGCCGCGTTCGTTGAGATAGATGAGAGCGGTGTGCCCGCCGCGCCCGCGCTTCACGTGATAGTCCAGCGCGTTGTAGGCCATGTTCGTCTGCCCGCCTACGAACCATTGGAAGGTAGGCGGGGTCCATTGCAGCACCTGATCCCACTTGCGGAACCAAGGCAACTGCTCCGCGGCCCGTCCCCAGAGCGCGTCGGGATCGCGCCTGCCGTCGTCGATCCACTTCTGCACTACCGGGTTGATCAGTTCATGGGAGATGGCATGGAGGCTGTGCTCGTCAATCTCAGCCCCGGCGGTTGCCATTCTTGTTGCGGAATCCATAGGAGGACACTCCTTGAGCCTACAATTTTGCGAGCGGCGATATAAACGCGAAACATGGGCGCCGGAAACTCACTCTTCCGGCGCGCAGCAAACCTCACTCGTGTCGGGCACAATGAACACAAACCTGAGCAGCGAAGGAAAGCGTGACAGCGAGCGAACCACGAGACGCGTTTCCTCGGGCAGCTTTGTTCCGCAACCTCTCTTCTCGAGCAGCCCGTGGTGAAAGTGAAGGATTGCGAGAAATGCACCTTCAGGGGCTAAAGCCCCATCGATGCCGCGAGCTTTATGGTACGGCTGAAGCCGTGCCTTTTCAAAGCCGAACTTTCGCCACGGGCCTCGATCTTTCGGACTGCTAACCCAACGGCCAAACCGTCTTGCCGCTAACCGTATTCACCAGCGTTGCGGTGGCGATGTACCAGGCGAGGAGGCCGGTGATAAAAATCTCCCAACCGGCCAGCTTGGGCGAAACGATGCCCAGGACCATGCCGTCCAGCAGCACAAACGCCAGGAAAAGCAGCCAGAACAATACCGACAGGTATTTGCCGATTTTGTGCACGGCCATGCAGAAGCCAAACGTAAACAGGGTCCACATGAGGAAGAAACCGAGCTCCTCGGGCTTGCCCACGGGAACGCCGGCCTTACCGAACTGTGGCTGCACGAACAGAAGCACGAACACCGACCACCAGAATGCGCCATAAGACATGAAAGCGGAGCCGCCGAAGATACTGCCTTTGCGGAGGTCTACAATGCCGGCAATGAATTGCGCCGTGCCCCCGAAACAGATGGCCAAAGCCAAAGTCGGCCCGGCGCCCCAGAATCCCACGTTGTGCAGACCGGTCGCCATGGTCGTTAACCCGAATCCCATCAGTCCCACGACCGCCGGGTTCGCCCACCACTCCTTATAGACCCCAGCACTCATCAGTACTACTTGTTTTTCTTCTGCCAGCATTTGTCCTCCTTTGCGGACATCAAGCCGTGACGAACCGCGTGGTCCGGGATTTCCCGGGTTAGCGAGTGGGCGAAATTGCCGAGAATGGCTGCCGAGGAACCGGAGTGAAAGAACCGGGAAATCGGTGAGAAGAGAACGCGCCCCATCGCCGCCTTAGTTAACCTCCCAAGTCACGTCGCACTACCACCTCGCCTTGCCTGGTTTGGGCGCCAACAGGCAAAGCGACATTCGTGGGGCGGGAAGCGATATGGGGTAGAGGAAAATGGTCAAGTCTTCGCCTTGCAGGGTGGCGTTCGCCAGCCAGAACTTGGGATCCCGGCCTTCCGGCGGAGCGGAAAGAATTCGCCCTCCGGACCCGGCAGGACGAGGTTATGAGACCTCGCTTCCCGCCTCTTTGTTGAACCGTTGTGGGCGGGATTGTCCTTCGCCGGATCGGTTGTGGTCTGTGACCCACGATACGGCTGATTGTGACGCATGTCACTAAAGGGCGGGTTGCCGGCGGACGGCACATCTTCCGGTATCCTACTTATAGGGGATATGAATAATTCCCGAAGTGATAACATGGAAAGTAAGCGTCGGAGGGCATGTGGGATCACCTTACGGCTTTGAGCTGGTTGAGAACTGTGTCATCTGCAAGCTGCGGACCGACAGCTTCTTCTGTTCCCTGCCCAAAGCAGCTCTGGAAGCTTTTGACAAAATCAAGTACTCAGCGGCCTATCCCGCCGGAGCCGTGCTCTTTGTAGAAGGCCAGTCGCCGCGCGGCATTTATATGTTGTGCAAGGGACGGGTGAAGCTCTCCACAACCTCTGCCGAAGGCAAGACGTTGATCCTGAAGATTTCGCAACCGGGCGAAGTGCTGGGCATGCACGCCACCATCTCGGGCACTCCCTACGAAATCACCGCCGAGACTGGCCAGCCCTGCCAGTTGAATTTTGTTAAGCGCGAAGACTTCCTGAATTTCCTGCAGAAACATGGCGAGGCCACCCTGCGGGCGGCGCAGCACCTCAGCAAGGATTGCCAAAGCGCGTATCAGCAGATTCGCAGCCTGGGACTATCGCACTCCGCCCCTGAGCGGCTGGCGCGGCTGCTGCTGGAGTGGACGGCGACCAGCCACGACCAGGCAGAACCCAAAGTGAAGCTGGCCTTGACTCACGAAGAGATCGCGCAGATCATCGGCACCTCGCGCGAGACGGTAACGCGCGTGCTGGCCGACTTCCGCAAGCGTCAGATCGCCGTGCTGAAGGGATCCACGCTTACCATCCGCAACAAGTCGGTGCTGGAAAAACTGGTCGGCGCGTAAAAACACCAAATCAAAAATCGCTTCCGGCCTCAAGCCAACCCCTATGGAAATTGCAAGACTTGGCCGCGGTGCGACGCTTGTAAGCGGTGGTTTTCTACCACTTCCTTCGCCTGGCGCAGGAACTCCGGCAAGCGCAGCCGCAGCCCATGCGAGAGCTGGTTGCTCATGGCAAAGGACCAGCCGGCAATCGTTAAACAGATCCCTTCTGGAGCATCGCCGTAGAGCTGCCCTGCCGCCGCCAGCAAGGCAAAAGGCGTGAGCGTGTGCGTGGACTCGCCGGGCTGGTGCTCGGGCAGGACGCGCGTCTGCTGAATGCTGCCCGGCGTCTCTCCCCAGGAGGCGTCGAGAAACAGTACGAACTTGCTGTGGGCGACGTCCTCGGCCAGCTCCGGCGTTAGCTGCTGGCAGGCAATGACCTCGACCTCCGGATCGTCGCGATAGTATTGCTCCAGTTCATGCGCCGCGTGGCAGCCCACGGCGTCGTCTCCACGTAACAAACTTCCATAACCGATAATCAAGCTCTGAGGCACGCTGGCGTCTCCAGAAACGGAGGGAAATTGGGCTTGCTTCTATTGATAATCCGTGGAACCGAATCTGAATGTGCGATGCCTCACGTTGCAGCGTGACGCACAGAATCTATGCAGCGAAATGCCACGTGCGGTTCGGCGATGTAGTCTTGGGACCGCGCTATTGGTCGGCGTACCTTACGCTTCGTCGGGGTTTGCCGGCGGAGTCTCCGGCCCAACGATTTCTGGGCCTGCTTCGGGCTGAAGGGCGGCCAGTTCACCCATCTGTCTGAGGTATTCCAGGCTGCGCAGCGCTTCCTGCTCATCCAGCAGGCTGATGGCGAAGCCCACGTGGACCACCACGTAATCGTCCACCTTAGCCTCCGGCACATAGGCCAGGCTGACCTCCTTGACGATCCCGCCGAAACTGACGCGCGCGGTGCGGGCGAAGTCTTCGCCCGCGATGCTCAGAATTTTTCCTGGGACCGCGAGGCACATGCGATGAGTTCTCCCTGATAGGCAGGTTAGGCCAGGAGCATCACCGAAGTCAGTGACTGATGAACAGAGCGGCTGGTTGCGAAAGGAGGGCCAAGCGCCGCTTGCCGGGAACGAGCGCTGCACGACTTCGCAAGGAGATTCTGCCTTTGCCCAGGTAGGGCTCACCGGCTCGACCCGTGGTAAACTCCTGCCGCTATGATTCGCGCATGGATTTCTATTTTGCTGACGATGATTTTGACCTGCGGTGCCGTGGCGCAGGAGCACGCATCCCGGGGAACCGTTGTCACCTTCCAAACTACGCTGGAGAACGTGAAGACCGTTTTCGGCGTGGCGCCTCCGGTGGCGACCTTGCGTCCCGGCGACATTCTTGACACGCACACGCTGGATTGCTTCGGCGGGGCGCTGCAGAAGCCCGGCGATACGCTGAGCATGGTCAAGATGGACAATCCGCTCAGCGGCCCGTTTTACATCGCGGGCGCCGAGCCTGGCGACACCCTGGTAGTAAAGTTCCTTGCGCTGACCGTCGATGGCGATCAGGGCGTCGGCGCGTACGAGCGCGGATTCGGTGCGATCAGCAGCAGTACCTACACGCCCATGCTGAATCCCGATCTGCCGGAGCGTATCTGGTACTACCCGATCGATCACGCCAGCAACACCGCAACCTTCAAGGCCGCCGATTCAAATTTCACGACGAAGATTCCACTGCATCCCTTTCTGGGCTGCGTGGGCGATGCGCCGGCGGATGGCGAGGCGCGTAGCTCGCTCGTGCCGGCGGAATTTGGCGGCAACATGGATTCGCCGGAAGCCAGCGCCGGCAACACGCTGTATCTTCCCGTGAGCGTGAAGGGTGCACTGCTCTACCTGGGCGACGGGCACGCCGCGATGGGCGACGGCGAGATTGCCGGCACCGCCATCGAAGTGCCCATGCATGTGCGCTTGCAGGTCGACGTGATCAAAGGTAAGAAGATCGCGTGGCCGCGCTTCGAAAATAACGATTACCTGATGACGACCGGCATCTATCGCCCGCTGGAAGATGCCGCGCGCATTGCCTACACCGAGCTGGTGAAGTGGATCCACGACGATTACGGATTGTCGCAGATGGACGCGGATGAGTTGCTGTCGAAAGTTGCCGAGGTACGCGTGAGCGAAGTGGTAGACCCGAATTATGTGGTGATCGCGAAGATCAACAAGAAGTATTTGCCGCGGAAAAACCCTGAAATCCTTGCGCCCTCCAGACGCTATCGATAACCGCTAGTACAGTCGCCGTTTCGCGCGATGGTGTATTGATTGAAAGGTTGTCATCCCGAGCCCGCTCTGGCGGGCGAGGGATCTGCTTTTGGGGAGCGGTGGAAGCAAGCTGTCCCAGCCTCGTTCACTTCACGCGAACAGCAGGCCCCTCGCCGACTGAAGTTCGCTCGTGATGACAGACCTTCTTGTTCCGCCATCTCAATTTACAACCGTGGTTATTCCTGCGCCTTCTTTTTTCCCGGCAATCCCGCCGGGTTCTCGTGGGTGCGCTCGCGAAAGCGGGCCTTCATGCCTGTGGCCAGCGAGATGGCGTTCTCGCCGTACTTCTCCCGCAGTCGGTCGGCGGCGCGGAGCGCCTGGTTCCACTTCTCGTGCGCGCGTTGCCCGTCGAGGCTGATCTGCTGGCTCTCGTTTTCAAAATGCGAGACCTGTACTCCGAGCAGGCGAATGGCGTCGCCCTTCCAGTTGGCGCGGAAGAGGCGGCGAATGGCGGCGAAAACTTCTGAATCAACCGCAGTCGGCTGGTCGAGGGTAAGCACGCGTGTGATGGTGTGAAACCCAGCGTCGCGCAGCTTCAACTGCAGGGTGCGGGCGTGCAGCTTCTGTTCGCGCAGGCGGCGGCAAACCATCTCCGAGAGGTGCGCCAACGTTGATTCCAGTCTTTGCTGATCGCTGGTGTCTTGGGAAAACGTGTGCTCGTGGCTGATCGATTTCGGCCCTTGCTCGGCGCCAATATCGGCATCGAACCAGCCGCCGGCGTCCAGCCCGCGTGACTTGCCGGAGAGCGCCAGACCGAGCGCGCCGAAGTTGTCTTCCAGCCAGCGCTCGTCGCGAGCGGCCAGATCGCCTACACAGAAGATCCCCTGTTCCTGCAGCCGCTTCTCCATCACCTTGCCGACGCCGGGAATCTTGCGCACGTCCAGCGGTGCGAGGAACTCAATCTCGCCGCCGGGCACGATCCAGAGAATGCCGTTGGGTTTCGCCTGGTCGGAGCAAACCTTGGCAATGAGGCGCGACGTGCCGATGCCGATGGAGCAGTTCAGTTGTGTCTCGGTTTTCATCGCCGCGTGGAGAGCGTGAGCAGCGCGCATCGGCGGCCCGTGCAGGCGCCCGGTGCCGGTCATGTCGACATAGGCTTCGTCGATGGAGACCATCTCCAACTTGGGCGAGAAACGGCTCAGCACTTCGTAAACTTTGGCCGAGTAGTCACGATAGCGCTCCGGATGTCCGTCGACGAAGATGGCCTGCGGGCAGAGCTTGGCCGCTGTTCGCAAAGGCATGGCGGAATGGACGCCGAACTTCCGCGCCGCATAGGAGGCTGCCGCGACCACCCCGCGCTGGTTGCGCTGGCCGCCCACGACGACCGGCTTGCCCTTCAGCGACGGGTCGAACAGTTCCTCGACCGAAACGAAGAAGGCGTCCATATCGACATGGAAGATTGTGCGCTGCGCCGATGCCATGCTGAGCGCGATTGTAGAGCAAGATACGAAAAAGCCCCACTCAATGAGCAACCTTTGCTGGGCGATGGATCAGCATCCGGAGTGCGCGATGAAGTGAGTCGCGCGAGCTATTTCTTCCGACGCAGGCCCCACAGTAGCAGCGCGCCCCCGGCAAGTGCCGCTCCGGCAGCAATGGCCGCCCGCGCCATTGATTGCCGGCGTGCAGCGTTGCGCTTTTTTACCAGCTCGTCTTCGGGAAAGGCCGGGTGCATGTCCTCGGCGTCATGCAGCGCCACGCACATCACTTCCGCCAGATGCAGCGCGTGGCGGGGCGTGTCCTGCTGGATCTGTTCCCGGCAACTGAAGCCGTCGGCCATGATCAAGGTTTCCGGCCCGGCCTGGCGTACAGCAGGGAAGAGCACTCGCTCGCCGCATTGCGTAGAGATGTCGTACTTGTCTTCTTCGAACCCAAACGAGCCGGCCATGCCGCAGCAGCCGGAATTCAGCACCTGGAAATCGAGCCCCATCTTTTTCAGGACAGCTTCTTCATCGTAGAAGCGCATGATGGCCTTGTGATGGCAGTGTCCCTGGACGATTGCCTTCAGCGGCAATTTTGGCGGAGCGTAATCCTTTACCTTGCGCTCCAGGAACTCCGAGAGCAGGAAGGTGTTTTCCGCCAGCCGGCGAGCGCGCTGCGACTCCGGCATCAGTTCGAGCATTTCATCGCGAAAGACGGCGCAGCAACTCGGCTCCAGAACCACCATAGGCGTTCCGGCGTCGATCTCATCGGCGAGGGCGTCGAGAATCGTGTTCAGATATCGTTTGGCGCGATCGAGAAAGCCGTAGTCGTAGAGCGGACGTCCGCAGCACAGGTGCCGCATGGGAACTTCGATCTGAAAGCCGAAGTGCTCCAGCACCTCGACGGCAGCCTGTGCCGTTTCGGGGACAAAGTAGTTGTTGAAGGTGTCAGGCCAGAGAATGACTTTTGGCTGCCCTTGGTTGCGCGGCCCGCGTTGCCGGAACCACGACTTAAACGTCTCGGGAGCGAACGCAGGAATCTGACGCTCCATCGGCATGCCAACAGCTTTCTTGGCGACGGTGCTGAGCACGGGTAGTTGCGTGAACAGGTTCACAAATCCCGGTGCAATCGAGGCCAGCCGCGCCCACCGGTCGATCAAGCCGAAGGCGTAGGCGTGGCGCGGACGGAGCCGTCCTTCCCAGTAGTGCGAGAGGAACTCCGCCTTGTACGTCGCCATGTCAACGTTGACCGGACAATCTCCCTTGCAACCTTTGCAGGCGAGGCAGAGATCGAGCGCTGCTTTCACACTCTCGTCGCGCCAGCCGTCGGCCATAACCTCGCCCTTCAGCATCTCCCAAAGATGATGCGCCCGCCCGCGCGTCGCGTGCTGCTCTTCATGCGTGACCATGAAGCTGGGACACATGGTGTCATCGTCGGCGCTTTTGCCTGCTGCGCGGCGGCACTTGCCCACTCCTACGCAACGCAGCGTGGCACGCGCGAAGCTGCCTTGATCGGCAGGATATTTGAAGTGAGTCTCAGGCTCCCACGGCCGATAATCTGCGCCCAGGCGCAAGTTCTCGTCGGTGCGATAAGCATCCACGACCTTGCCCGGATTCATCTTCCAATCCGGGTCCCAGATTGCTTTGAATTCGCGGAAGGCCTGGATCAGTTCCTCGCCAAACATCTTGTGCAGGAACTCGCCACGGGCCTGGCCATCGCCGTGTTCGCCGCTCAAGCTGCCGCCGTGCTTCACGCAGAGGTCGGTGGCCGCGTCCATGAAAGAGCGGTATTTCGCGATTCCAGCCTCACTGGTGAGATCGAAGTCCACACGACAATGTATGCAGCCGTGCCCGAAATGACCATAGAGCGTAGGCTTGTAGCCGTACTTCGCATTCAAGGCATCAAGCTGGCGCAGATAATCGCCCAGCTTTTCCGGGGCGACGGCAGAATCTTCCCATCCCGGCCAGGTGTCGGGTTCGCCGGGAACGAACGCCGTCGCACCCAGTCCGGCCTCGCGCAATTGCCAGAGATGAGTGAGGTCCTCGCGCTGGGTGAATAGCTTCATGGTCGGCGCGTCCGGCTTGCTGTTCAGCGTGTCGATGACGCGGTGCGCCACTTCCAGCGCATCTTCCTGTCTTTCCGCTCCGAACTCCGCCATCAGCCAGCCCCGGCCCTCGGGATACATTTCCAGCCACTTCTGGTGAGGGCCGCCCTTTTTCCAGATGCTCTCGTACATCCGGTAATCGCTGCCTTCCAGCGCCGTCGGTTGAAATGGAAGGATGTCCGTGACGTGGTCGGCAGCCTGATAGGCGTCGGCGTAGCCGAGCATGACGACGACGCGCCTGGCCCTGGCCTCGATCAGCTTGCACTTGGCTTCCAGCACCGTGACCAGCGTGCCTTCGCTGCCCACCAGCGAGCGCGCGAGGTTGAAGCGACCATCGCTGCCCGCTAGCAGATAGTCGAGGTTGTAACCGGAGACGCGGCGGGGAATCGGCGGATACTTCTGGCGAATGAGATCGGCGTAACGGTCGCGCAGCGATTTCAAGTAGCGATAAATGGCGCCGACCCGGCCGCCCTGCCGGATTCGAGCCTCCAAGTCGTCGTCGTTCATCCAGCCGACGGTCATGCGCGTGCCGTCGTACAAGAGCACTTCAAGCTCTTCAATGTTCTCGTCCGTCTTGCCCGCCATCTGCGCGTGCGCGCCGCAAGAGTTGTTGCCGATCATGCCGCCGAAGCAGCAATGGGTGTGAGTGGCAGGATCGGGTCCCCAGGTGAGCAGGTTGTTGCTCTGCTCAAGGGCGGCGTCGCGTAGTTCGTCGCAGACGGTTCCCGGCAAAACTCTGGCCCAGCGTTCCGCGGTGTTCACCTCCAGCACGCCATGCATATATTTGGACCAGTCGATAACCACCGCAACGTTGCAGCATTGCCCGGCCAGACTTGTGCCGCCGCCGCGCGACAGCAGCGGCGCTCCAAACCTGCGGCAAGCAGCCACCGTCTCGACCACATCTTCCTTAGACCTGGGAATAACTACACCGATGGGCACTTGCCGGTAGTTCGAAGCGTCTACGGCATACATCGCCTTGGTTCCTGCGTCGAATCGCACTTCCCCAGCGATGTTTTTTCGCAGCTCCGCCTCCAGCCCGACGACATCCAGGCTCTCAGGCGAAGCTCCGGCACGATGATGTGCGTCAATGGATTTCTGCAGTTCGTCGGGCGTGATCAGGGTATCTTTGCCGGCAGGCATCGGTTCTCCTCAGGAGGCGGTTGCCACCAACTCGCTGGCTAACGCTCTGACTGCTTCGACGAGCATGTCAAAATCCTCGCGCCGGCTGCGGTGGTTGGTGATGGCAACCCGAATGGCGAGCCGATCGTGGATGCGCGTCGTGGAAGGAGCGGCGATGCCACGCTCCTGCAAGCCAGCGACGATTTCGGAATTCAGGCGGTCGAGGTCTTTCTCCGGACAGTGCGGAGGCCGCGCTCGAAAGCAGACGATATTCAAGCTGGGCGGCGCCATTAGCTCCAGGAGAGGGTCAGCCTTCACACGTTCGGCCAGATACTGCGCCTGCCGGCAATTCTGCTCAATCATTCGGGCGAATGCGTCGGCGCCGTAGGACTTCAGCGCAAACCATATCTTCAGCGCGCGAAAGCTGCGCGACAACTCCGGCCCCAGGTCGGTAAACCACTCTCCCCCACCGGCCAGGCCGCGCTCCAGATGCTGCAGGTAGTCGGGGCGCGTAGCGAAAGTCTTCTTGTGGAGTTCGCCATTACGCACCAGGACGCAGCCGGCGTCGTACTGTACATACATCCACTTGTGAAAATCGAAGGCCACGGAATCGGAAAGCTCAATACCACGGATCAGCGGGCGAAGGCTTTCGCTCAAGGCACAATGCGCGCCGAAGGCGGCATCGACGTGGAACCAAAGCCCTTCACCGGCGCAAATTTTTGCCAGAGCGGCAAGGTCATCCAGGCCGCCCGTATTCACGGTGCCCGCGCACCCGACTACGCAGAACGGCTGATATCCGGCCCTCCGGTCCTCGTCAATCGCCCGTTGCAAGGCGGTCAGGTCAATCGCGAACTTATCGTCCACTGGAATTTTTCGCAGCGCGTTATGTCCCAGGCCCAGCAGTTCGAGTGCTTTGACAACCGAGCTGTGCGCTTCGCAAGAGGCATAGGTGATCAACCGTTTCGGCGCGGCGGCGATGCCTTCCGCGCGCACATTACAACCGGCGCGCGCGTTCCGCGCCACCGCGAGTCCGATGATCGTTCCCATGGACGTGCCGCTCACCAGGACTCCGCTCGCGCCCTGCGGATAGCCGAGCATCTGGCGGCACCAGTCCACCACCTGCCGCTCCACGTACAGCGCCGCGTGATCGCGTCCCCCGCAATTGCAATTCATCGCAGCCGCCAGCATCTCGGAGACAATGCCGCTCGCCAGTCCGGTCCCGTGTACCCATCCCCAAAAGCGGGGATGAATGTTGCCCGTGGGGTAGGGAAGCACCAGTTCGCGAAACGCCTCGTAGGTCGCAGGCATTCCTTCGCCGGAGCGCGGCAGGGGGCGGCTCAATTGCTGCTTGGCGGCTTCGGGCACGGGCTGCCAGACAGGGCGGTGGCGCACGTCGCGCACATAATCGATAGCTTCATCCAGGGCAAGGTGCGCCGTCTGGCGAAATGCTTCCCAGTCCGGCGGATCGAGTGAATCGTCCAACCAGGATTCGTCATGATTATCAGGCATGTGCTTAGTGTAGCTTCGGGCCGAAGGCCGGACAATGTGGCGAGGCTCTGTTGCGGCCGCGAAATCCTCTATATGGAGTTAGCCGCATGGAGTTAGCCGCAGCCAAGGTTTTCACCTCTGCCTTGCGCCCGTGCTACACTGCCTGAGCAGGTGGGGGGGATTAGGATGGCGGGGTTTGCAGTCGAGGTGTTTCTCCGGGTGGTGGATCCGTTGTCTCCACTGAAGCTGGTCGATGTCGGCGGATGTGAAGTCACCGGTTGCTGCGAACTGGGGAACGCCAGAGCGGCGTGGACGCACTGGCGGGGCAGTGCTCAATGGCACATTGCGCGTACGCCGAAGCGCGTCCTGCTGATCGAAGGTCAGCCCGACCGTCTTCCTCATGCACAAGAGCCCCTGCAAAGCTGGCTTGCCGGCCGTTCCGGCTCCTTTCGCGGCTTTGAGATCACGTACGAGGGTCCTACACATCCAGCCACGGTCCGCATCTTCACCGATCCCTTGGGTGCGCGCCCGGTTTATTACCTTGTCTCCGAGTCAAATGTTTCTATCGCGGACAAGTTATCCACGGTGGTCCTCAATACAGATAAATCTCTTGAGCCGGACTGGGGAGGACTTCTGGAATCGGCGGTCCTTGGTTCCCTGTACTCCTACAAAACTACAGTCAAGGATGCGGTGTGGCTCGCGCCCGGCGAATGCCTGGAATTTCGCGGGGGCGAGATCACACAGCGCTGGAAAAATGACCTGCCGCAGGATTCATTGCTGAGCGCGAGCGAAGTCGAACGGCATCCGGCGCAGACGCTGCGCCTGGCATTAGAAAGGGCGATCGCGGAGACCTGGAGCGATCCTGAGACCCGGCTGCTGCTGAGCGGTGGGCTGGATTCCCGCATCCTGCTGGCGCTGGCTTCCGGCAAGCGAAAGACGTTCACCGTTGATCTTTATGGTGGTGAGACAAAGATCGCGAAGCAGGTGGCCGCGGCAGCGGGGAGTGAGCACGCCGTGGTTCCTCCGCCGGAGTACGAATATCCCATGCGCTGGGGCTACCTGGTGACGGGAGCGATGCACGCCTCCCAATTCGCCACCCACCTCGGGCTGGTAAGGGCCTGGAGAGAGAGCGGCATTCCGGGAATCACCCACGGGTATTTTCACAATACGTTATACCGCGGCTGGACTGCGGCGCCCTACGAACGATACCCCTTCTGTACTTCTGTATTGTTTGAGCTGATGGGGCGCAATGCCTATTATCTCGAGAGATACGGTTGCCGACAGGGGACATTCCAGGGCGATATGTACTCCTTGCTGAGTGACGACGGCAAGAACCTGCTGCGTAGCCAACTTCGCGAGCTTGGCGATTCTCTCCAGCCGGTCGTGGTTGACGGCTATGACCTAACTTTCGAGCGGCGTCTGCTGGAATTCGTTTCCCGGCAGGTGTTTTTCCCCTGCCTCCTGGCGTGGTATGAGGCGCTGGACGTGGCTTCGCCGATTTTCCATCCTGCGCTCTGGACGTGGTATGCCCTCAGCCGCCCGCGAGATCGTGATCGCGATTGGGCCGTTCGCCAGGTATATCTGACTCTCGATCATCCCGCGGCCAAGGTTCCCGATGCCAACACCGGCCAGGCGATTGCTCATATCAAGGAAAGTTGGCGAGATAAGCTACGTCATCAGTTCTGGTATGCGCCGCTACGCCTGCTGTATCGGAAGATGTTCTGGAAGCCCTCGCCCTATCAACATGGCGGTATGGACTGGGGCAATCGAATGCGTGCACCTGGGACGCTGTCGGCGCTCGAAGACGGGGTCAGCGCCTTAGAGGGTAATGCATTGTTCAACCAAGGGAAGCTGCGCGCGGCAATGGATGCCTATCATCGGGGAGAAAACATCGATCTGGTGGATTCCATCTGCGCCCTGGCGCAAATGGGCCAATGGCAGTGCCTGATCAACCGGCCAGAGACGCAGCGCGAGCTTGTTCATGTTGTCCCATCGAAGGCATCCGGTGTATCGCCGCGAGCCTTCCAGCAGATTGCAGCGCAAGCGGAATAACATTGCGACTGCAAGCCATACAATCATGCAAGACTCAGACGTGAATTCTGCGAATGTCTTCTGCGGAGCCGACGCCCTCAAGCGCTTCCTCGATCCTGACCAAAATCCTCCCACGCCATTGGTGGAATTGCCCGCCTCGCTCAATCCCTTTGCGGAGCAGAAGGTCCGCATTTTCGCCAAGTTGCTGTACCTTTTACCCCTGCTGAACCTCAAGTCGCTTCCCGCCTTAACCATGTTGCGCGAGGCCGCCGATAAGTTCGACGGCGTGCACACCCTGGTGGAAAACTCGTCGGGCAACATGGGCTTCGCCCTGACAATTATGGCTCGGCTCTTCGGCGTGCGCTCGGTCGAAGCCGTTGTCCCTATCGACATTGCTCCGGGCAAGATCGAGCTGCTGCGGCTGGCGGGCGCCGAAGTTCGTTTTGCTCCGCCCGAGTTGGGAGGAGTTGCCTTCGCGCGTCAGGCCGGCAAAGAGCCGGGATTTCTGAACCTCGATCAATACAGCAACCCGGCCAACATCAATGCCCACGCCAAGTGGACGGCCGACCAGGTCTGGAGCCAGACCGGCGGCAAGCTCACCCTGTACGCTGCCGGGCTGGGGACCACGGCGACCGCGCTCGGCGCTGTGCGATACTTCCGCGAGAATGCTCACCAGGTCACGGTTGTGGGGGTGTATGTGCTTCCCGGTAGTGCTGTGCCCGGCGTACGTTCCATTGAGCGGCTGCAGGAAATTTCTTTCGATTGGGAAGCGGAAGTCCCGCACCGCGTAGGCGCGGGCACGAAAGAGTCTTACAAGAGAAGCCTCGGCCTTTGCCGCGTCGGACTCTTGGCCGGCCCCAGCTCGGGTTTCGCATTGGCGGGATTGCTGCGTTTCCTGAGTGAGCATCCTGACCTGGACCGCTTCCGCAACTCCGACGGCGAAGTCGTAGCGTCATTCATCTGTTGCGACACGCCCTTTCCCTACCTCGATAAGTACTCGACCATTCTTGATCCGGAAGATTTCATGCTCCCCAATGGGCACCACAGCCAAGACATTAAGTAATTCGGCGCGCTACGTGTCCGGCTAACGGGCTGCTTGGGGATTTGAGGCGAGAGTCTTTTCGATTGCCAACGCTTTGCGGTAATAGTCGAGCGCGGTTTCCGCCGCACGAATCTCAGCTTCCAGGCGATTGCGTTCTCCGACGCTCAAACGATTTTGCATGATCTCTTGAGCCAGCTCATGGATGCGCTGTTCAAGATACGCCAAGTGTTCTTTGAGCAGGCGCTCCATCAGTCACTCTTAGCTCCATCAGTCACGCTTGTAGGTTAGATGCGCAAAATAGTACGCCACGCATTGACAAGCAGGCAAGGAGGCGCTCAGATCGCCTGTAAACGTCTCCGCTCCAGAGCCGCAAAATCGCGTCGTACTCCTGCTGGAAATCCCATGCCTGCAACATAGCACAGAACCTCTGAAATGTCACTATATTATGTGATACTCATTAAGCGCCGTAAATGCCGCGCCCTTCCGCCCGAGGCCCTGCATCCCGTGGGTCTATGGCGTCACTGGCTTTGGCGCGTTCTTCGGAGTCGAGAGGTAGCCCGTAATCACATTCTTTCGGGCGGTGAAAACCACAATCTCATATAGCATGTGATCGCGACCGGTGTAGAACTGCAGCGGCTCGTTCACGGTGCGGTCCTTCTTCTCGATAGTGCGGTCATCGGCGATCACATTGAGTGTAAACTTGCTCCGCTTCGGGTCTACCTTCTTCAACTGCAAAGTCACGGTCGAAACCGGCGTTTTCTTCCCCTTGTGCAGGGTGAAGTCATAATAGTTACGGTCGCCCTTGCGCTTCAGCTCTTCCAACTCTGATTGGTTGCGGGCGATAAGCCCGCTCATGACGCCGGCATCGCCCATAACGCGTTCCAGCTTGGCGTTGGTAGCCGCCAGGTCGGTTTGCGTCTTCGCGATGTCCGTCTTGGCGCTGCCGACGTCGCTCTTCACGCCGGTCACTTCCCCACTGACGGCAGCAAGCTGCTGGCCCTGCTGCTTCTGCTGCGCGGTCAGTTTGGCGGCTGCCGCCTTCTGCTCACGTTCCAGTTCCGCCGCCCGCTGCGCCATCTCCTGCTTGGTCATACCGACTTCCGAGCTGAGCTTCTGGCGAAATTCCGACGAGGTCGAATGCAGCCGGCTGTCCAGATCCGTCTGAGCCGCTTCCAGCACAGCTTGCTTCTGTTCCAAGGCGACAATTCGCGTCTTCAAACCGTAGATCAGGTAGAGCGACGCAGCCACGTAAACCACTGCGGCCACCAGCAACACGTATTTCAGAACCGGGCTCTTCTCAGTGGGTTCGGGCTGCGCTCCCGCTGCGCGAGTTGTAGTTTGTTGGGGGAACATGACATGTCCTTTCGGTCACTATCCAACAGCCAGCTCCAGCTGCTGCTACTTTGTTATCTCAATTCTCCGGGAGCAAAAAATCGCTGTCAATTAGCTTCCGAACGCAAGCGTTTCGTATGGCGCTCAAGCGCTATATACATCTAGCACATTTTCTCGTATGTTTCTATCACTTTTGGGCTGAATGTGCCTTTCTATCCTTGTCTAGGTTTGCGCCACTTCGTCTCGGGATAACGAAACGTTTTGCCGAGCCACCGGGCCTTCGGGGAAAGAACCGAACTCGTGAGCTCCTGAGCCGCACTGCAAATCGCTCTGGTGATAATCGCGTCTGGGTTCGCGTGCTGGCTGGTTTTCTGGGCAAAGTCCGCGGTGAAAGTCGCGAACTGCCTCCGGGGACGGAATTCGCACAATGCCTCGGAGCCCTGGTACCCATTGTGGCTGCGCTTTGAGGGAATCTGGTTTGGGGTAATGATGGCTTTCCTCATGTACAAAGGCTAGGGACAAACAGCCAATCCAAGCGGTCATGAGCCGGAGGTTGGTTGCGTGTGCCGAATAATCAGCAGAGGTTTTCAGGAGAAAAACAATACCGGCAACACTGATCGCCCTGCCCTCAATCTGAGGGCCACCATGGCTGCCAACCAGGAGCGCGGCGTCGACCTGAAGTTCCCCACGAACAGAACCCAGATCGCGCTGGGCTTCTAGACCGCGTTTCTGTTGCTCAGAACCCTAAGAACAAAGAACCATTGTCCGGTGGAATGGTGATTGCGATGCCTCGTTGCTGATTGGCAGAGAGGGTTGCGTTCACATCCAGCGCGCTCAGTGGGATGGTACGAAGCGTACGGTCGACGTCGATCCGCAACGAGTCCGCGCTCAGAACGTAACGCCGGCTCTCCAGCTTTTCTCCATCCCGCAGGACAAACAACGCTGGCGGCTGCGGCTTGGCGGGTGCAGCGTCTTTGGGCAGCGACACCTCAATGACCTTCGGAGGCTCTAGTGGCGGCGTGGGTTGCGGATTGCGCATTACGAACGCTGGCGGCTGTTGATTTCCTGCTGCGGAAGCTGAATCGTTGCCTGCCGGAGAGTAAGACCGCTGCGGAGGCATATCATTGGTGGGCGGAAAGTTGACATAGTCCCAGTAGGGGAAGTCCCAATTCAAGTCGGTCCAGTCTGTCCAGTTCGGCCAATAGCCTGGCCAGTAACCCCCGTAAGCGCCGTATCCTCCGTAACCGTAGCCGGGATAGCCGTAGCCGACTCCATAGCCGACTCCGCAATGGAATCCATTTCCGCAGTTGGAAAAATTAGATCCCCGATTTCCGTGGCCCGCGGTCATGCTATCGCCGTGGCCGAAACCGCCGTGAAAACCGTTACCTCTTTGAGCCTGCGCTACTGCTGCGCTCAGGACTACGCACATCACAACTGCCAACCATGTTTGCTTCATAGATCACCGCCATGCCGCATACTATGATGACGCATTCTCGGCAGGCGACGCCTGAATCTTGCGGCCATCTAGTTCAGTTGTCGCAAAATGGGGCGAGATGCATGGATCCCGCAATATCTCTCAAGTCTACAAACCCATAGGATTGGTGGAAGTAGTCGCGGGGCACCAAATAATCCTAGAGTTACCACCAAGGTTTGGCATAGTGAAGGCGCTTCTTGGGCACGAAAGAGGGTCATTATGGCGCACTGCTGTCCGGTTAACACTCGAACAGAATCAGTTGGTTGACGTTTTCGGCGAAATTGGCGTCCTCGTCGATGCTCTGAAGGGCGCATGAAAGCTCTCAGACCATGCTGCTTAGGATTACTCGCTCTTCTCGTAATCGGGGACTTAGCCACCGACGTATTTCGATTTCACGACAGATGCGCGCTACGTCAGGCAGGATCACTGGCCGAGATCAAATCCGTGACCGTTGTTCGACTTAGGTCAGGCCTGACGTTTCGATCTAGGACCCGAGTGCACGGACATCTGACTTCGCCGCCCCCGCTGGATGTTAGCCAGAAACCGGCATGCGGGAGATTACTACTGATAAGTCGGCTGTGCTCCAGTTAACTTCCGAGTTGCCCCTGACACGCGAGCTACTCCCGTCGTGAGTGTTATCGCTCTTAACATTAGTCCCAGATTGCTTCTAGCCTTTGCTTTTGGCTTTCGGCTTATGTGAGCGCTCTTGATTATTGCCGGATGGGTTCAAATGCTCAGGAATTCCGGTGATAAGGCCTTGATAATCCGTGAGGTGGCCGCCCATGATGACCACGCCCTTGGAGGTGATTTCATATTCGCGGATATCCTTGCTATGGTTGCCACCGCGCATCTTGATAACCACCATGATCTTGCGAAGCTGGCCGTCGATGCATACGTACCGAAGCCGGATGATGTCATCGGTGAGAAAGGAAATCGAGTAGGTACTGAACGGGAATTCTGTGAAAGATTCGTTCACCTCAACCGTGCTTAGAATCGTCACCCCGACCCCGGTCAGAGCGGTGATCATCCGGTAGAGCGATTCGCGAAAGTCCGCGCGAAAGCCGGGGGCCAGCGCCATCTCAAAGCCCGCGAGCGAATCAATCACCAGGCGTTTGGCGCCAATCTTCTGCACCGCGTCGAGAATCTCGTGCATGGTTTCATCCACCGAGAGATCCAGCGGACGGAGGTAGAGGATTTCGAGTTTCTTCTCATGTCGCGGAGTTTTCAAATCCAGACCAAAACTGCTGGCCCGCTCCGCATACTCTTGTGGGCGTTCTTCAAAGACCACCACAATTCCCGGATCCCCCTGACGTATGCCCTCAGCAATGAATTGGGTTGCCAAGACCGATTTTCCCGTCCCCGAAGCCCCTGCTACCAGGACGCTGTCTCCCTCGGGAATACCGCCCCCGAGCATCTTGTCCAATTCCGGAATGCCAACGGAAAGGCGCCGTGTACTGGGTATCTTCCTTGCTTGTCCGGCCAGCCCGAGAGTACGCGAGAAGGCTTGCAGCCCAGCATGGGTAATGCGGAAGGTGTGCAGCCCGGGCACGGACGCCTGCCCGCGCAGTTTCACGATCTGTAGCTTGCGCACAATGGAACTTCGCTCCGACGTTTGGTAGAGCCAAAGGAGGCCATCGGAGACCGTGAATACGGGATTGTCTCGGATTTCACCTTCGACATATTCCCCGACCAGAAACGTCGTAGATTGCCAACTGGTCAGGAGCAGGGCTAGCCGCTGAATGAAGGATTGCAGTTCCACTTCGGTTGTGCCACCGAGCGCCTTCCGCACCACGGTGCGAAAAGAGTCCACTACTACGATGCCGGGGCTTGCCTTCTCAACCTCTTTCGTAATCTCCTCAAGGACTGCGTCTAAGTTCTTCTCCAACACAACCTGGCTCAAGTTGATAAAGCGGACGGCGGTGTTTAACTTAGCCTGGTCGAAGAACGTGTACTGTTGCTGGTATCGCAGCATTTTGATGGCGGGTTCGCCGAGGATGGTGAAATAGAGCGCCGGGCGTTCCAACGTCGCGTTGGCGAACACGATTTGGTGGGCCAGCGTGGTCTTGCCGCTTCCCGGGGCGCCCGCGATGATATTAAAAGAAAATTCCGGGAGACCGCCGCCCAGGATTTCATCGAGGCCTGGCACCCCGGTCGGCAGTTTCTTTATTATCACTCTATCTTGCGCGCTCAAGCTTCCTCTCCTTCTCGGAAACGCGGCCCCCGAAGGCGGCCTCCGGCCACACATCCTGAACCAGTCGCAACGTTAAACCCTCGCCAATGAAAGTGAGGAGCAGCCCGATTAACTGGGCAATGAGAATGGCTCCTCCATCCCTGGCCTGTTCCTTGTCAGTTTGCGACGCAAGCTCATCTAGACCTTTTAAGGAGCCATCCGCCGCGACCTGCACTGTGCTAAGACTAGGAACTTCCGCCCTGGCCAGCGCCAGAGCACGAGAAAGGAGCGAGCGAAACCCGGCAACTCCCGCGAGTGTAGTCAGGGGCGGGCGCAGCTTCGCACAGACGCGAAAGGCCGCAGACTCCGCTGGCTCGGAGCTCTCGCCCGTAACGGCTTCGTAAGCAAGAAGGCGTTGGGCCAAACGTCGTGACTCTGAAAGACTCACGATTTCCTTTTCCGTGCTGGGCGCGAACGCCGTACTCAGTTCGGCTTGGGGCTTCTCATTGCCGCCACTACCGCCAATACCGTCGCCGTATTTAGGACGTTTCCCGAGATAGTCATCAGCGCTTCTGTTACGGGCGGATATTGCTCCGCCAGTCCCTCGAGACGCGCACTGACGCCTTGGAGATCATCGACTTCGTTGAGGATCGCTTCGAAGCCCATAGGTATAGCGCTCTTCGAGAGGGACTTAAAGTCTGGGAGACTTTCAGATGTCACCAGCTGCAACGTAATAGCTTCGCCAACTACTCGGACAAGCAGCCCGATTAACTGGGCAAGGAGATGTATTCCTGCCTCCCCAGCTTGGTTCACATCGACTTGCGACCGAAAGTCGTCTAGACCCTGTAAGGAGCCATCCGCCGCGACCCGTACTGCGCTAAGACTGGGAGCTTCCGCCCTGGCCAGCGTCAGAGCACGAGAAAGTAGCGAGCGAAAACCGGCGACGCCCGCGAGTGCACATAGAGGTTGGCGCAAAGTCTCGCAGACGCGAAAGGCCGCCAATTCCGTCGGTTCGGAGGTTTTGCCCGCAGCGTTTTCGTGTGCAAGAAGGCGCTGGGCCAAATCTCGCGTCTGTAGGGAAAGCATCATTTCCGTTCCACTACCCGGTGCAAATGCGCGTGACACTTGGACGTGAAGCGTTCAGATGCAATGTTACCCGCTTTGGGGCTGCTCGGATAGGGCACGTACCTGCTTCATTGGATGCTGTTGGCGCGGCACGTCCCCCGGCGTGCCGCATAGCCTGGACCCCAATCGGGATGATATGGCCCGCTAGTCGTGGAGAACGACATTGAGAAGCGAACTGTGAACCTGTAACCCGCCTTCTGAACCCCCGGCGTAGTTAATAAATCCCAGTTTCCTGAACCGGTTCATGAAAAAGCTCACTCGCGAACGAGTGGTGCCTACCATCTCGGCCAGAGTCTCTTGACTGACCTTCGGAATCACGGATTCAGGAATCCCTTCCTTGCCAAAATGCGCCAGCATGAGAAGGATGCGGGCCAACCTTTTCTCGCTGGAATTAAACAGTTGGTCAACCAGATCCTCTTCGTATCGAA
>VFSW01001053.1_pt1 | contig 41093 bp, 31 predicted proteins | sample 5358111 | NCBI WGS metagenome assembly VFSW01 (sample SAMN11554181, study PRJNA540505) | mine drainage metagenome | isolation source: sediment from site ElyBrook_90M | place: USA: Ely Copper Mine, Vershire, VT | collected 2017
CCTTAGGCGGCCGTCGAGGTGGCATGCTCATTCAGATGGGACACAATGCGCCGCTGGCGACGCGATAGCTGGACCAGACCGGGAACATCGAGGATCAGCGCGACCGTACCCTCACCCAGAATGGTGGCACCGGATATGCCGTCAACTCGCCGGAAGTTGGTTTCGAGACTCTTGATGACGATCTGCTGTTGCTCGAGGAGTTCGTCCACGAGCAGGCCGGCGTGGCTACCGTCGGCCTCCACTACCACCAGCAGTCCACCGCTGAGTTCATGGTTGTCCGGCTCGATGCCGAACAGGTCGTAAAGGCGCACCACAGGAATATATTCGTCGCGCAGCTTGTAAAGCTCGGCGCTGTTAACCACCGAACTCACCTGCGCACTCTGCATCTGCAGTGATTCGATTATCGATACCAGCGGGATGATGTAGGTCTCGCCGCCTACCCGCACCAACTGACCGTCGAGTATCGCCAACGTGAGCGGCAGGCGAATGGTAAAGGTCGAACCACGGCCCGATACCGAACGTATCTCGACACTGCCACCGAGATCTTTGATGTTGCGCCTGACCACATCCATACCGACACCGCGACCGGAAACTTCGCTGACCGTGTCCGCGGTCGAGAAGCCTGGCAGAAAAATGAGATCCGCGATCTGTTCGTCGCTGAGCGTCTCGTCGGGCCTCACCAAGCCGCGCTCGCGCGCCTTTTTCAGGATCCTGTCGGCATTCAAACCAGCGCCATCATCCTTGATCTCGATGACGATGCTGCCGCCCTGATGGTAGGCATTGAGATGGATGATCCCGACTTCCGGCTTGCCGGCGGCACGGCGCGCCTCGGGCGACTCGATGCCATGATCGAGCGCATTGCGCACCAGGTGCACCAGCGGATCACCGATCTTTTCCATGACGGTCTTGTCGAGCTCGGTCTGCTCCCCGGAGAGTCTGAGTTCGATCTGTTTGCCGAGCTTCTGCGACAGATCATGCACCAGCCGCGGGAAGCGGTTGAAGGCAAAGCTGATCGGCAGCATGCGGATGCGCATGACGCTTTCCTGAAGTTCGCGCGTGTTGCGTTCGAGCTGCGCGAGCCCATCGCGCAGCTGATCGATACGCTTCATATCGAAGTCAGTATTGAACTGGCTCAGCATCGACTGGGTGATGACCAGTTCACCGACCATATTGATCAGGGCGTCGACCTTGTCGATGCCGACGCGAATGGAGGTAGCCTCGCTGGCCGAGGATGTGTTACGTCGATCGGTTTTGCGGCGCTCCGGCAGCAACTCACTCACAAGTTTCGCATCGGACTGCGCCGTCGCGTGCTCACCGGCAGTGGTTGTGGACAACGGCGCGATGTCGATACTGGATTCGTCGGCTACCCAGGCGAAGACCTCGTCGATGGCGTTACGCTCGACGGCGCCCAGAAGCTCGATATCCCAACTCAGGTAGCAAGTTTCGGAATCGAGTTCGGCGAGTGGCGGCAGCCGGGCAATATCGGCCCGTACCGTGATCTCGCCGGATTCGGCCAGCTCACGCAGAATGCGCAACGGCTCGTTGCCGGTGCGCAGAATATCGGGGTGCGGGCGGAAACCGATGCGCCAGCCGGAAGCGGCGGATGGCACAGCCGACGTCGCGACAACTTCCTTGGCGATACTCGCCGCATTCTGCCGCAGCAATTCCTGCAGTTCACCCTGCAAGGCCGCGACCAGTTCCACATCGTGATCGCTGCCGGCCTGTACCGCGCGCAGCAGCAGCCGCAGACAATCGACGGCGCGCAACAACAGATCCACGGCATCGGCACTGACCGCACGCTGCCCATTGCGCATCTCGTCGAGCAGCGTTTCCATGAGATGAGTGAAGTTCGCCACCGTCATGAAGCCGAAGGTGCCACTGCCGCCCTTGATGGAGTGCGCGGCGCGAAAGATGGTATTGATGACTTCGGCATCGGCTGTGCCCACATCCAGATTGAGCAGCGCCGATTCCATGATATCCAGACCTTCGAAACTCTCTTCGAAAAAAGTCTGATGAAACTGTTCCATGTTTATGGCCATGGTCTCAGCCCAGGACCTTTTTTATGGTGGCGAGCAATTGGTCGGGATTGAAGGGTTTGACCAGCCACCCGGTCGCACCAGCCGCCTTGCCTTCCTGCTTCTTGTCGGCCGCCGACTCCGTAGTCAGCATCAGCATCGGGGTGAACTTGTAGTCGGGCAGTCCGCGCAGCGCACGGATCAGTGCGATGCCGTCCATCTTTGGCATGTTGACGTCGGTCAGCACCAGATTGACCTTCTTGGACTTGGCGAGGTTCAGGGCCTCCTGACCGTCGCCCGCCTCGATCACGTCATAGCCGGCCCCTTTCAAGGTAAAGGCCACCATTTGACGCATCGAGGCCGAATCGTCCACTGCCAGTATGCTTGCCATAGTTCCTTACTCCTTTGGAAATATCGATGTTCAGTGAATTTCTGCTGCTACGCGCCAATCTCTGTAGCGGCGGGCAGACCCAGCCAGTCACCCAATCCAAGCAACCGCGCACGTGCGCCAATCAGCTCTGTTTGACCCGCCCAGGTTACGGATATACCCTGCTCGGCGGCCGAACGCGCGAACGAACACAACACCTGCAGACCGGCCGTATCAATCTGTTGAGTGGACGTCGCATCCAGAGTGACGGGCGCATTGAGTGCCAGCACATCCAACAGCCGCTCGCGCAGTGCAGCCACGGCCGTAATGTCGAGCGACTCGGCCAGTTCAACCACGGACTGGTTTTCCGTCACCTTGTTGCTTCTGCGCTTCCTGGTACCCATCTCATCACCTCTCACACAACGGCTAAATACTGATGACGGCGCTGCGCACAGCTGCCACTACGCATCCGAATGACGCGCCATGGGACACAAACGTGCCACGGCAATGCCCTCGAACAGGCAATTCAGTTGGAGCTTATAGGCGGGATTTAGGCCTAGGAATGGAATCGCGCCTATCACGCGGCGGCGATATCCGATGTCATTCCCTGAGTGCAGAGGGCGGGGGATGGGCCCTGTTTGGAAATACAAGTAACGATGAGTCGAACAGCAGCGGGGATTTGGCAAAGGCTCGACTCGTCATATTTAGAAGCAATCCATATGCCAAGCATTCACAGACTATGCACCCCGGCAGTCGAGACTCGGCAATCGACTGAAATATCCGATAGATTCACTAAGATTTGGCTGCCGTATCGAGCCCGCCATATAGGCACATGCTTTTTGACACTGCGCGCCGCAACTTTGACAGCTAGGCCCATCCCCGATGGGAATACCATCGCGCCGCCAGCGCCTTGTTGCGCCGCGGTACTCGTTAGGATCGTTGTCACAGTCGCTGATTGTCAGCGGTCTGCCGCGTTGGCGCACCGCTATCGAATCGGCGCTCGACTAATGCGTGGCGTACTGGAATGCGGCACTGAGGGCTCTGCCGGGTAGCCGCGGTTTGGCGGAGTACGACCGTGACGTGGAGCCCGACAATATGTTGCTACGTGGGGTTCACGGTCGATTCAAGATAGGGGTTTGCGCGCGGCACGTGCTTTGCGCAGCTCCAGGATGCCCTGCACCGGGCCCGATAAGGCATACACCAGCGCCACGGTAAACATTACCTTGGGTGGGTCGATGGAGGTGAACACAAACACCAGCACTACCAGCAGCATGACGAAGAACGGCACACGATTGCGCAGGTCGATGTCCTTGAAGCTGTAGTAGCGTACGTTACTGACCATCAGGCCGCCGGCGGCGAGTGTGAACACGAAGGCGGGCCACAGCATCTGCGCGCCTTTGATACCGAGATCATCACATACCCATACCAGTCCGGTGATCAGGGCGGCGGCGGCGGGACTGGCGAGCCCCTGGAAATAGCGCTTATCGGCAGTATCGTGCCGGGAATTGAAACGCGCCAACCGCAGCGCCGCGCCGGCCGCGTAGATGAATGCCGCCAGCCAGCCGAGCTTGGCCCAAGCCCAACCCATTGCACCCATCTTGGACAGCGCCCATTCGTACACGACCAGCGATGGCGCGAGACCGAATGAGGCCATGTCGGCGAGGCTGTCGTATTCCTTGCCGAAATCGCTCTGCGTGTTGGTCAGGCGCGCCACGCGGCCGTCGATCATGTCCATGATCATCGCCGCAAAGATGGCAACCGCGGCCGCCTCGAAACGCCCGTTCATGGACGCGACAATTGCGTAGAAACCAGCGAACAGGTTGGCTGTGGTAAACAGATTCGGCAGCAGATAAATGCCGCGCCGACGTGGCGCTACGTCGGGCAGCGTATCAGTATCGCTTTCGTCCTGGTCCATTTCATTACTCATCAGATGTGCATGCGCGCGGGCTGCCGAAGGGGTTGAGTGAGAGGAGAAGTCAGCCAGTGGACTTTATTCTCCGCTCCCCGGCCCGCTCCCAAAGGGAGAGAGGGACTTTCATTCTTGGAGACGCAAAAATCAGATGCTTCCTGATCAATTGCGGCTCTTGTCGACGATGCGCGAGGCCTTGATCCACGGCATCATGCTGCGCAATTTCTCGCCGACGACTTCGATCTGGTGCTCGCGACCGATGCGGCGCTTGGCCTTCAACGTCGCGGCGCCGGCCTGGTTCTCCAGGATGAATTCGCGGGCGAATTCGCCGTTCTGGATTTCCGTGAGGATGCGCTTCATCTCGGCACGCGTCTCATCGGTGATGATGCGCGGACCACGCGTCAGGTCACCGTACTCGGCCGTGTTGGAAATCGAGTAACGCATGTTGGCGATACCGCCTTCGTACATCAGATCGACGATCAGCTTCAGTTCGTGCAGGCATTCGAAATAGGCCATCTCCGGGGCGTAACCCGCTTCGACCAGGGTTTCGAAGCCGGCTTGCACCAGCGCGGTGGCGCCGCCGCACAACACCGCCTGTTCGCCGAACAGATCGGTCTCGGTCTCTTCGCGGAAGTTGGTTTCGATGATGCCGGCGCGGCCGCCGCCGTTGGCCGATGCATAGGACAGCGCGATGGCCTTGGCCTTGCCGCTGGAATCCTGGTGCACGGCGATCAGGCTGGGCACGCCGCCGCCTTGCGTGTAGGTGGAACGCACCAGATGACCGGGGCCTTTCGGCGCGATCATGATGACGTCGAGGTCGGCGCGCGGTTCGATCTGGCCGAAGTGGATGTTGAAGCCATGCGCGAAAGCCAGCGCGGCGCCCTTCTTGATGTTCGGCTCGATGGAGTCGCGGTACAGGCGCGCCTGGTGTTCGTCCGGCGCCAGAATCATCACGACGTCGGCGCCCTTCACGGCATCTTCGATCGACAACACCTTGAGCTTGGCTTTCTTGGCTTTGGCTTCCGACGCCGAACCCTTGCGCAGGCCGACAGTGACCGTCACGCCGGAATCCTGCAGGTTGTTGGCGTGGGCGTGGCCCTGCGAGCCGTAGCCGATGATGGCGACCTTCTTCTTGCGGATGATGGAAAGGTCGGCGTCTTTGTCGTAATAAACTTTCATGGTCGTTCCTGAGTTTCAGTTGATGAAATAGTTGATTCTGCGCTCACTGCAATATTGACTGGAGAGTCCCCGGACCCTTCGCGCTACGCGCTCTTCCCTTTGGGAGAGGGGGAGATTTATACGGTGGTTCCTTTAAGCATTCAGCTAAACATTCAGCGCCTTGTCGCCGCGCGCGATGCCGGACACGCCGGAACGCACGGTCTCGAGGATATTGCTGCTATCCATCGCCTGGATGAAGGCATCGAGCTTGTCGCCGGCGCCGGTCAGCTCGATGGTGTACGTGGTATCGGTGACGTCGATGATGTGGCCACGGAAAATATCGGCGAGGCGTTTGATCTCTTCGCGCGCCGCGCCCTGTGCCTTGACCTTGATGAGCAGCATCTCGCGTTCGATGTGTGCACCCTCCGTGAGATCCACCAGCTTGACCACGTCGACCAGCTTGTTGAGCTGTTTGGTGATCTGCTCGATGATCTCATCGGAGCCGCGCGTCACCAGCGTCATGCGCGACAGCGTCGGATCTTCAGTCGGCGCCACGGTCAGCGATTCGATGTTGTAGCCACGCGCCGAGAACAATCCGGACACGCGCGACAACGCACCGGCTTCGTTTTCCAGCAGGATCGAGATGGTATGACGCATCAGGCGAGCTCCCTGTCGGTCGGAGCGACGCCGGTGCTGCAAGGTGAAAGATGCATCTCGTTCTGACCCTTGCCGGCGGCTATCATAGGATAGACGTTCTCGGTCTGATCGGTGATGAAGTCGAGGAACATCAGACCTTTGTATTTGAGTGCTTCCTTGAGCGCGCCTTCGACATCGGCCGGCTTGTCGATGAGTATGCCTTTGTGGCCATAGCTCTCGGCGAGCTTCACGAAGTCCGGCAGCGCATCCATATAGGAATTGGAATAGCGCCGGTCGTAGAAGAATTCCTGCCACTGCCGCACCATGCCCATGTAGCGGTTGTTGAGGTTGATGATCTTGATCGGCAGATTGTATTGCTTACAGGTCGACAACTCCTGGATACACATCTGGATGCTGGCCTCGCCGGTGACGCAGCACACCGTGCTCTTGGGATGCGCGAACTGCACGCCCATCGCCGCCGGCAGGCCGAAGCCCATGGTGCCGAGGCCGCCGGAGTTGATCCAACGCCGCGGCTTGTCGAACTTGTAGAACTGCGCGGCCCACATCTGATGCTGACCGACATCGGAGGTGACGAAAGCGTCGCCCTTGGTGAGCTTATAAAGCTGTTCCAGCACAAACTGCGGCTTGATCAATTCGCTCTTGGTGTCGTAGCGCAGGCAATCCTGCGTGCGCCAGTGCTTGATCTGCTTCCACCAGGAGCCGAGCGCCGTCGCATCAGGCTTGCTCTTGGCGGCCTTGATCTGCTTGATCATCTCGCGCACCACGCTGTCGACGCCGCCGACGATCGGGATATCGACGCGGACGTTCTTGGAGATCGACGAGGGATCGATGTCGACTTGGATGATGTGCGCGTGCGGACAGAATTTGTTGACGTCGCCGGTGACACGATCATCGAAGCGCGCGCCGATGGCGATCAGCACGTCGCACTCGTGCATGGCCATATTGGCTTCGTAGGTGCCGTGCATGCCGAGCATGCCGACGAACAGCGGATCGGTAGCCGGATAGGCGCCAAGGCCCATCAGCGTGTTGGTGCAGGGATAACCGAGCAGGCGCACGAACTCGGTGAGCGCGGCCGAAGCCTCGCCCAGCACCACGCCGCCGCCGGTGTAGATCATCGGCCGTTTGGCAGTAAGGATTTTTTCCACCGCTTTCTTGATCTGCAAGGGATGGCCCTTGGAGACCGGCATATAGGAACGCAGGCTGATGGTCTTCGGATACTCGTATTCGTACTTCTGCGCGGTGACATCCTTGGGGATGTCGACCAGCACCGGACCGGGCCGGCCGGTGGTGGCGATATAAAAAGCCTTCTTCACGGCCGTGGCGAGGTCTTTGACGTCCTTCACCAGGATGTTGTGTTTGACGCAGGGCCGGGTGATGCCGACTGCGTCGACTTCCTGAAAGGCATCGTTGCCGATCAGCGCGGTGGACACTTGGCCGCTGAACACGACCAGGGGAATGGAATCCATATACGCGGTGGCAATGCCGGTGACGGTATTGGTGACACCGGGACCGGAGGTGACCAGCACCACGCCGGGCTTGCCGGAAGAACGCGCGTAGCCGTCCGCGGCATGCGCGGCACCCTGCTCGTGGCGCACCAGGATGTGCTTGACGTCTTCCTGCTTGTACAGGGCGTCGTAGATATGCAGCGCGGCACCGCCCGGGTAGCCGAACAAATACTCAACGCCCTCGTCGCGCAAGCAACGCACCAGAATATCGGCGCCGGTCAATTCCACTTCGTGTCTCCTGCCCAGAATCTACGCACAAACCTCGGCCCGATGCCGAGGACGTGGCAGCGGGACGGTATTTCACCCGGCTCGCCGCGTAGAGATTTAAACGTTGAAAACTAATGATATTACACGAGAAGGTCAAGAGACACCTAAAAAAGCGACGCGGGCGTGGAAATTGTGGGATACCTCGCCCTCCCGGCGAGGGGATGCACCGGTCGCGCATCAACCCGTTATGGAGGCTCTGAATTATTGAGAATTACCGATACGCAGCCTTGCCGGAATCACGGTGCTTTTTCACTCGGCGGGGCGCAATGCTGCGTGGCGGCGGCGAACAGATCCTCCAGGGTTTCCACCCGCGTGTGCCAATGCGCGGCAATGTACTCCACCACATACTGACCCAGGCTGCGGTAGCTCTCGAACTGCGACTCGGCGAAGAACTGATCGAGGGTCGGTTCGTGGGGAAATTGCGGATGTTCGCGGGCGTAGTTGCAGATATCCAGCGGTTCGTGCCCACACAGGGCCGGCTTGATGTAGAGCAGGGTGCCATAGTGTGCAGGCGCCGTGTCGTCGCCCCAGGAGGCGTCGTAACAGATGTTGAACAACGCGCAGTAATGCCCCCTGGTTTCGGTCGTGTCGCGGTTGTAGATGCCTATGTCGGCGCCCTGCCCCGCCAGTTCGATGCTGACGCCAAGATCGGTGCGGATCTTGCGCAGCGCATTGCCCAGATCCTCGAAGCTGGCGTTGGGATCGGCGCCGGCGTCGCTCACCACGATCAGCCGACAGCGGCGCTGCACCATTTCGTATAAGCCGAGGTTGTCGAAATGGCCGCCGTCGGAAAGATAGACCCAGGGATTGTCGTCGCTGGTCAGGCCGAGCATTTCATCGATCATCGGTGTGACCGAATAATCCGGGCCTTTCTTTGGCCAAGTGACCGGGTCGGCGGGATTGCCCAGCCACCAGCCCAGCCGGGCATTGAACAGGCTCATGAGAAAACTCAGCGAGGATTTGGTCTGATAACCCATATTGGGGCTGGCGGCGGCGCCGGAGATGGTTATCGCCGTGCCCAGCGACATGCCTCGCTCGCCGCCGTACTGGTCGACCTTGCGATAACCGACGCAGCCGCCGCCGGCATGCAGCGCGGTGACCGTGAAGGACGCCGCTTTGCGCTGCTGCCAAGCCAAGCGCTTACCATGCACCAGATTGAGCGCAATGTTGATCACGTGCAGCGGCGGCGGGCGCGGGCATTCCGGCGCTGCGGGTTGATTTGGCCAGAGTTCACGCATGCTGAGATTGTCGGCCGGATCGAAGCCGGTGAAGGGATGCGGTGCGCGGCAATGCGCCGCGGACGTCGCCTGCTCCGCACACGACGGACGCGACGCACCGAGATAGGCGCGGATCAGCCGGTTGCGGTACATGGCGTGCAGCGAGAACCGATTGACGTTGATGAAGCGCGCCATCACCCCGGCGATAAGCAGCGCCACTACAGCGAACAGCAGCAAGGCAAGCGGCGATGTGTCGCGGATCAGCGCCAAATGGTCACCGGGCTGAACCGGCCAGCGTTGGACCAGCAGCCAGTCGCTCAGGAAGGCCAGCAGCACCAGCACCATCAGCACTGACAGGGGCGCCGTCACTTGCAGCATCCACTGAGTGATGCGCGCATTCCAATCCGGCACGCCGCCCGCTTGAGACGTGGCGGCGCTCGGGCGGGTATGCATTGAATTGCGCGCCGCCCAGAATGTCAGCACGCCCGTGACGCCACCCAGAGCGGTGAGGTACTGCCACAGCTTCAATACCAGTTCGGGGCCATAAATGACGATCATGCCGAGCGCGATCCAGAGACCCGATGCCAGCAGAATCCAGGCCCCGGAGCGCGCCCACCATTCGCGGTCATCTTCGCCCGTGACACGGCTCGATAGACCGATGAAGATTGTTTCGGCGAGCGTGAAACTGAACCACAGTGCGGGCGCGGCAAAGCAGGTGTAGAGGGCAAACGCCTCCGGGGTCTCCACCTTGGCGTCGAACACCTGCGTCCAGACCCACACCAAGGCGCCCGCGCTGGCGCCGCTGACCAGCGCCGCCGCGCCTTCCTTGAGCTTGTCCTTGATCAATGTTCGCAGTGTCGAGCGGATCTGCCACAGGTGCGTGCACCAGGCACCGAAATACACCAGTGTGGCGCTACCGACCATCAGCCGCCAATCGCCCAGGCGGCGCAGATAAGCTTCCGGCGCATCATGCAACCAAGCCCAAACCAGACTGATCAGCAGTACGGCCAACCCCAGGGGCAGCAGGCAGCCGCGCAGAAAATGTGCCTGATCGCGGTTGCGACCGCCGGCGCTGGGCCGGTCCATGCCGACATAGATCAAACCGAGTCCCAGCAGCAGCATGACAACGAGTACCAGCACGGACAGCAGCCAGGGCGGCGGTGTGTGTTGCAGCAATCTGATGTAGATACGCGGCAACAGCAGCAGCAAACACAGCAGAGGCAAACTCACCAGCCAGTTGAGCAGCAAATTGCGCAGATAGGTCGCGCCCAAGGTCCAGGTGTCGATTGAAAACGGACCGAGCCGCGGTGACAGGTAATTGCTGTAGTCGCGCAAATACCGCACCGGTTCCGGGTCCTGCGATTGAGTCCGCGCATGCAAGGCCTCAGGTTCGCCGGCGAGCGTCGCGCTCACGCCCGCCATGCCCTGCGGATGACGCTGCGCCCAGGCACTCAACCAGCCACCGAGATAACCGCCGCCCGACACGGTGGACAGATAATCGAAGCGCTCCAGTATTCCGATCTTCGCCAGCGCCTGCACGACGCCGAGTGCGAAGGTCGCGCTGCGGATGCCGCCGCCGGACAGACACAGGGCCGCCAGCCCGGTGTCGTCGCCCAGCATGCGTTTCTGTATCGCCACGAGGCGCGCACAATCGTCAGCGGCCGGATCCCGTGGCGGCAACGCGGCCTGCGGGCGCAATGCCAGGTATTCATCTTCCAGCACGTCCGGCAATTGGAAATAGCGCGTATCCATTGTCATGAGCCTTTATCGATACTCTGAATCATTCGCCACGGAAAAAACCGCGGTGCCTCATTCACCACTGCGCCGCAGATAATCTTCAAGCGGCAGCAAATCCACAAAGCCGTCGTCGGCCAGCTGTGCGCACATCGCCTGATATTCCGCCGTGCGTTCCGGTTGCTCGATGCGCATTGCCCAGAAAAAATATTCACGCAGTATGGCGCGCAACTGATGGGCGCCGAGGCTGGCGTGGTGCGTGCTGCCGTTGGGGATCTTGGCGAGCAGCAGCAGATACCGCGCGGCCTGCTGGCTTGCCGACAGGGCCGGTTGCACATAATCGAAATCCAGCTTGCGATAACCCCAGCCGCTCCAGATGCGCGCCCGCGCCAGCGGATCCAGGCTGGCGTTATGCGGATCGGGAACGCGCGGATCGTGCATCTCCGCGACGATACAGCGCAGCGCCCGCGCCGAGCGGCTGCCGGCATCCACGGCCAGCGTGGTCTCGGTCCAGCGCAGCAGCCGCGCGCCCAGTCCCTGCCGGCGCCATGCCGGCGCAACTGTCAGGAACTCGATGACGCCGGCATCGGCGTCGGACAGATAATCACTGACGCTGGCGGCCACCGGTCGGCCGAAATCAGTGAGCAGCACGATGTGATAATTGTTGGTGCCGTACCAGCCCTGCGCCTTGAGCTCCAGATAGTGGGTCATGTTCTCCAGCGATTCGCGTTCGTTGGGATCGGGGAACTCGGGCAGGTACAAATCCTGATAGAACTGCCGCAGCAGGTCGATGTCCATCGGCGCGGCGGTGAGTTCATGAAAGACGATATTGTGGCCGACGCCGTCATAACCGGCGTTTGATGTGTTCATAGTAATCCGCAATGAGTTTCGGCAAATGGCAGGCAGAGTAGACGCTGTGTTTCCAATCGTTCGGCGTATCCAACCACACGTTGGCGGCCAGCTCGGCCTGTTCCGCCGCGCGCTCGATCAGCAGCGTGCGCAACAGCGGCACCGGCGGCATGAACGGCGTCGCGCGGTCGCAGAGCGTCTCGTCGAAGGCGCAGACAAGGCGGAACCGCAGCGCGGGCTGCGCCACGACGATCTCGTGCAACAGGCCCAGTGCTTTGCGCGCCAGTTGCCGCTTCAGCGTCGCATAGGTCTTGCCATCGGCGATGTTGCCGTGCTCGTAGATCGGCACCAGCGCACGCCAGGTTTGTTGCGGATAGATCGGTTCACCAGCGGCCGTGCAGATCAGGAACATCACCCACAGATAGGCCGAGTAGTAACGCCGCTTGACTTCCTCTTCGCGCGCGCCGATTTCTTCGAGCCGCACGAACTCCAGCAATAATCCTCTCTCAGGCCGAAGCAGTGCCTGCTGCGCGACGCAGAAACTCTGTCCGGCGAGGTTCGGCCCCCAACAAGGCACACCGGTGATGCTGGCCTGAAATGCCACCGGAGCCTGTGCTTCATCCTTGACCCGTGCCATTAGCTTGCCCAGCGCCTCGAGCAGACCGGGACCGAACAGCGGCAGAGAGTTGTTCTCGTCGCCGTAGCCGTATTGCAGTGCGCTGACACCGGACCATTCATCGCATTCGCAGACCGGAATACTTGGCCCCCACAACAGCCAGCAGTCGAACAGAAAGGTCTGTAGACGACGTAGCGCACGATCGGTCAGCACATCGTCTTTAACGGTGATGGCGCGGCCGAAGTCATCGATGACATCACCCCACTCCTGGTCATAGCGATCCAGCAACCCCGTCAGCAGATACAGCGGCGCCACGCAGCCCTGCTCGATGCGCAGGCGCGCCACACAGCGATCCTTGTCGCGTAGGTGACGCGGCGCTGCGTACTCCAGTGCGGTGAAGTAGCATTGCAGCGCCTCGCGCGCCTTGTACACATCGAAACAGGTCCTGACCCTGATCTCGGCCACGCCTTGCTTGGTGTCTTCCGCCAACTGGCTGAGGAGGCTCTGCAGAGCACCGCGCCAGTCCAGCGTGTCCTGCAGATGCGTCCAGCGGTTGCGCATCCGCTGTCCCACGCCGGAGCATGGCAGCAGCGGTGCCGGCCGCGGATTGAACAACTCCAGCTCGATGCGCAGCCGCGCGGCCTGAAACAGGCTGCCGGTTTTCTGCACATAGAACAGGCAGTACAACAATTCCAGCCACGCACGCAGCCGCGCCAGAGGCTGACCGCGATACAGCGCGTAGCGCAGCAGTCGCCACCCGGGCCAGAAATAACGCCGCAGCGGGATGTACAGCGCAAGGCCCGCCATCACCGCCTGGTAAATCGGATCCAGGGATGCGAATGCGTGCCACGCCGTATCGAAGAGACTGAACAACCGGTCCATGTTGCAATCCTATTGATGAAGGCCGCCGCGGGAGCGGCAGCGCCACCTCCCTATCATGCCCATCTCTCATTCCTGAATGCCTTATAATGTCTTCAGATATTCCAGCAGGTCCTGCTTCTGTAACGGCGCGAGATCCACGCCGAACTCATGTCCCTGATTGCCGTTGCCGCGCTGACTGACATCGACGCGCGTGCCGACCCGCTCGGCTTCGGCACCTGCGGTGACGAAACCGACATTGACTGGATCGTAGAGATCATAGCCGCGATAAAAGACTTTCGGCCGTTGCGCCACCGGTTCGAGCAGATCGCGCAACGTCGGCACCGCGCCATTGTGCAGATACGGCGCGCGCAGCCAGATGCCGTCGAGGAAGGGGATGTTGTAACCGATCAGGTCTTCCTCGACCAGACCCTTGCGTTTCAGCCCCATATCCTTCACCACCTTGTTGGCGGCGATCGCGGCACTCTTGTTCCAACTGTCGAGACGACCGCGGTCGGTGCCAATCTCGGCAAGCGGCAGCGGCGTACCGGTGCGCGCGCCGGCATGACAACGGGTGCAGCGGGCCTCGAACACTGTCTTGCCACGCGCCGCCGCGTTGCTGTCGATGGCGAACGGATAACGGGGCACAGGCAGATTGCCGAGGTAGTCATTCAGCCAGGCGACTTGCGTCAGGAACTGCGCCTTGTGTTTGGGTGGCGCGCCGAGCACTCCCAGCGCCGAATCCATGATCACCGAATAGGCGTCGTGGCTGTCGCCGGCCAGATTCATGCGCGTGCCTGCATGCGACTGATACTTTTTCAGGTTCCAGATCGACGGCATGTCGGTCGGACCGAACGTGTCGTCCATGGGCACCTTGATCATGAAATATTTGGTGAGGTTCATGGCATCGTCGCGGCCCCGGCCCCACTCCGGGAAATCGGCGCGATAAATCCACGCGAACTGTTTCTCGCGCTGCAGCAAGGCATGCCTGGTGAAAGGTATGATCAGATAGCGGTACAGCGCGCGGTCCAGCCATGACAGCCGCGTGACCTGCTGGATCTCCATCATGAGATTGTCGGCGTTGAAGCGCGGGTCCTTGGCGCAATCGATCAGAAAGCGGAAGAAGGCCTCGACATTGGTGGTGTTGCCGGGGCCCGCCACCACCAGTGTCGGATTCTCATCGACCTTGCCGCGATAGCTGGCGGTATGGCACACCGCGCAGTTGTTGGCGACGCGCGGAAAGCCGACCACTTTTTTGGTGAATCCGACCGGCAGTTCCTGGCCCTGTTCCCAGGGCACGCCGAGTGCGGCATAACCGCCGGGGCCCGGCAATTTCTCGGGGAACATGCGCGGCAACACGTAGAATATCCAGTACGGAATGCCGGCATCGTTCTCCGCGCCGATCGAACCGTACTTGAAACGCATTTCCGGCGTGGCGTTGACCCAATCCGGTTGCGGTTCCTCGCGGAAGAATTTGTACCAGCCGACGGCCGCGCCGACGACCACCAGCACCACCAGCGACCACAGCAGTAATTTTTTAAACGCGCCACCCGGCGCCGCGTCTCTTGTGCTCATCAACCATCCCTCGTTGTCTTTTACCCGTGGCGCGCGCAGAACGCGCCGTTGTTTCCCTGACAGTGAGCCTGATAGTGCAAGCCCTGCTCACCTTCGCGTTCAACCGCGTGCATGCGCGGTTGATACAGGCACTTTCAAAACGTCTTCAGATACTCCAGCAAGGCTGTCTTCTCGGCATCCGGCAATGCCGTGCCGAAGCGCGCGCCCTCATGCCCCTGATTGCCATTGCCCGGCACGGCCGTATCGAACCGGAAATAATGGCGCGCGCCTTCCTCCGCCACCGAACTGACAAAGCCGACATTGGCCGGGTCATACACGTCGTAGCCGCGGTAGAACACTTTGGGACGCCGCGCGACCGGTTCGAGCAGGTCGCGCAGTGTCGGCACCGAGCCGTTGTGCAGGTACGGCGCGCGCAACCAGATGCCGTCCAGCGGCAGATTGGCGTAACCAAACGTCTTGCGGAAATGGCGGAAGCGGTATTGCTCATAGCCGGCATACAAGGTGCCCTGATTCACCGCCAGCATGTAGCTGTAGGAATCGAGCCGCCAGCGATCGGTGCCGATGTCGGCGATGGGATCGACCGTGCCGACCGACTTGCCGCTGAAGTCGCTGCCGCTCTTGCCGTGGCAGTCGGCGCAGTACTCGGCATAGACCGGCGCGCCGCGCGCGACGAGCGGCGCATCGACCGGATAGGCATAGGCCGGCGGTTTGAAATCGAGCAGATCGGTTTCGATGCGGTTGATGCTGTCATGATCGATGGTCGGCGGGGTGGTGCCGGTGCCGAAGGCGGCGCTGCGATTGCGTTCCTCCATCAGCGAACAGTTGCCGTCCCAGTGCAGTTGCATGCCACGGCGCGGCCCCTGATTCCAGATCGAAGGGAAATCCGCCGTGCCGATCAATTCCGCAGCGGGCACCTTGTCCCAGGGAAAATTGAAGATCGCCTTGGCGGAATTGAAAGTGTCGACGCGGCCCGGCCCCCAGGCCGGTTGTTTATCGGTGAACGCGAAACGGGCGCGCAGCATCAGCAGCCGGTCGCGCATGATGTAGATCGCAGCCGGGTAGACCAGGGTGCGGTCCAGCCAGCTCAAGCCGCCAAGGCCGCGCTGCGCACGCAGTGACTGAATCCGCGGAACGATGACCTCGGGCGTGAAGCGTGCATCGGCGGCGCAGGAGAAAAAGAATTCCTTGAAGGCCATCAGGTCGAAGCTGTTGGCGGGCATGCCGAGCACGATGCGTGGCTGACTTCGCGGCGTGTCGCGCACGGTGCTGGTGTGGCACACGGCGCAATTGAGGAACACCCGGTCCATGCCTGTGACATGGCGTTTGGACACACCGATCGGCAGATCCTTACCGGGTTCAAAGATCATTCCCAGCGAGGCATAACCGGCGCCCGGCAACTTGTCGGGACAGACCTGCGGTAAAGCCTGCCAGATCCAATACGGAAAACCCGAGGCGCGCTCGCCGCCGGTGGAACCGTATTTGAAACGTTCGGCGCGGTCGCTGTACTGCACGGCGTTATCGGGCAGGAAGCGTGCGGCGAGATACGCGGCGACAATCAACAGCGCTACGGTGATGACGCCCGATACCCAGGTAAATACCCTGCATGGCATACAGTTCGACATAGCGGTCAGCGTCCCTCCGGCAGGCAGGTTTCAAGTTGCGTATAGTCAGGCAACACGGTGGGGCGCGTGCCGCGCAGCGAGCGGATGTAGTCCCTGATCTGGATCAGCGCCGGCCATCGCGCCGGGTCGATCTGGTCCGCGCGCAATGCCAGCTCCGGCGGCATGGGCGTCTTGGTGCGTTCGGGCGGCGACACATCCCACATGCCGAGGCGGTACTCGATGCGCGCAGCGCAATGCGTCAGCTTGGCCTGCACGGCTGCGAGATCGCCGCTGAGAAAATTCGGCGGAAAGCGCTCGGCACTGTCATGACAGGGAGCGCAATAGCGTTGCAGGCTGCGCAAGGCCGTCGCGCGATGCGGCTCCAGACCTGACTGAGCCGTCAGATCCAGGGTGATACTCGATTCCAGCCGCGGTGTCGGCAGAGCAGCGGTATCGAAACAGCAGGCCGGTGGCGCGGCAACGCCGAGTTGCGCAACTAAGGCCGGCATCAGGCTGGCGCGACGCAGCGGCGCGGCGGCGAAGGCATCCAACTTGTCGTCGACAGTCTGTTTACTCAACGCCTGTACGGCATTTTGCAGCGCTGCAGAATCTTGCCGCTCCTCCAACACCATGCGGCCCTTAAAATTCACGGCATGCGCATCCGCGGCGCGCCATTGCAAATGCAACTTCGCGAGCGCATTGCCGTTGCGGCGTCGCGCCTGCAACGCACCGCGTTGCAACGGCAAGTCGATGCCCCCGGCACCGGCCACGACCTCCGCGCTGACGCTGACATCGTCGAGCGACTCGCCCCGCACGCGGATACGGTCGAATGCGCCGCGTTGCAGATGCCGGCCGGCGAAATACAAACGGCCTTCGACGGCCAGTGCTGACGCGCCGGCGCACTGCACGTCAAGCCGCCACTGCGGCACCTGGGCAGACGCACGAGTGAATTGACAGTCAGCGCTGTAACTGTGTGGCGGCGCATTGTTGCCGAGTTGCATCAGGGCAGTATCGAGTTGCTGTATGTCAGCCTCGGCAAAGAATTCCGCCAAGCCGGCGATGACGGCGTCCTGGTCGGTGTCCTGATCGAAACGCAGGACAGCGAGCGCCGGGAGCGGCAGCAGCGGATCGACAGATGCCGGCACGCTGACCTCGCGCGCGGTTGTCGCGGCACTGCTTTCAGCCAGCGGATCGCGATTGGGAATCTCGGAATCGGACCAGCGCAGTCCTGCGGGCCAACGCCGCTGCCAAACCGCGCGGATCTCCGCGAGCTCGGCGCTGTCCGCTTGATAAGCGCGCCGCCCGCTCAGACGCAACTGCAAAGCCGCATCGATCAGCGCGGCGCGGCAGGGCACCGCCGCCGCTGTCGCGGCGCAACCCTCGTTCCACAGCAACTGCGCGAAGGCAAAGCGATTGGCGCGCTGCGTCGCATCATCGATGGCATTGGGAATATCCACGCCGCGCTGTACCGGTATACCGTAGAAATCGCGCCGCTCGGCGAGCAGGCGCGCGGCGACCGCCGGGTTGGCATTGGTCTCGCGCCACAACGGTCGCGCGAAGATCGGCGCCTGATTCTGATGACAGGCGGTGCAGATCGCGCGCTTGGCGTAATACACCCGCGGCGTCGCGCCCGGCCGATAATCCTTCACAATTTGAAATTCGAATCGTCCCATGGCTTCGTTATAGCTGATAACCTCCAGCACCCCCGTTTTTTCCTGATAGCCGAGATAGAGCCGGTCCTTGAGCAGCGGTACGTCAACCGCCGCGGATTCACCGAGCACCGCAACCACCACGCGCGGAAAACGGTAATAGTCCGGTGCCGCGGCGTGCCGCTGCAGCGAACGACCCACCGGAATCAGCGCCGCGGCGTAAGGCTCCGGCGCCGTGTCCGGCAACTGCAAGCGCGTGCGGATCCGTGTCAGCAATGACGTAAACGGGAAGGGCACTGGTGTGTCCGCTCCACCGCGCAGGTAATCGAACAGCGAACGACCGCGCGGCGGCAGATCCGGTCCCGGCGCGGCGACATCGACGACCCATGGCGGCGGCGCATTTTGTTGCGCCGCAACCCGCGCCGGCAGTACAAACAGCCACACGGCCAGCGACACCGCGATGACTTTGCACATCCACTCCATCATCCTTCATCCAATTTGAATTTTTTGCCGCAGAGACACAAAGGACGCGGAGAAGGCGAAGTTTGTTTGCAACTTCCTCTGCGTCCTTTGTGTCTCTGCGGCTAAACTGCTTTTTAAACGCACGAATTGCTAAGGCGTCATCGCCACGCGCCGTGTTTGCGTGCCGGTCCAGCACTCCTCCTGCGTCTGCCCGGTATTGAAGAACGCACCGCTGTCACGCCCGGCGATGTCCTTGCTGTAGAGCGTGAAGTTCAGCAGAAAGACATGATCGAGATAGGCGCGACCCAGATAGAAACCGGGATAGACCATGCGGATTTCATCACGCACCTTGAAGCCGCGCCGGCCCGCCAGAAAATCCGGGCGTTCGCGATAGCCGGGGATCTCATCGGAGTAGGCATAGTCGATGATGATGGATTCACGCCGCGAGTCCAGCAGGCTCTGTCCGCAATAAAGTTTGGCCGGGAACAGCAGCCAGGCGTCATGACCGTTAACGTTGACCCTGGGCAGATCGGCGAGATCACCCTGGATCAGCGGTTTGATCAGCAGCGTGTCCTCGATGCGGTTGCGCAGTATTCCTTCCTTGCGGTAGAACACCTTGCCCTTCCAGAGCGCACGACCCAACAATTCCAGCTTCTTGCCCTGGAACTGGGCCAACAGCCCCTTCATGCCGCCGAGGATCTCGGTGGCACGCAGCGTGCCGCTGCTGCCCTTGGGGAAAAACAGATCGCCGTCGAACGGCCCGTCCGGAATCGGTCCGGCGGTCAGGCGCGCATAAATCTGATCGACCTGTTCCTGATCGAGGCTGGCGAGGTATTGCGGTGTGATCAGTGCCAATTGCCCGGGTGGAATCGGATGTTGGTATTCGAGTTGTGCGAAATCGGGTTTGGACTGGTAATCGGCGCCGGCGGGCGCGAAGACTATCGCGGGCGGCGCGGTGTGCAGGCTGCGCTTCCAGGCATAGACCAGCAGTCCGATGAGTACCGCCCCGAGGATGTAGACAATGGGTGGAGTTTTATCTTGCATGTCGTTATGTCTCCCTGCTGTTCATTTATCCCACGGCCTGCTGCCTGGTAGCCTGGGTTGAGCGCAGCGAAACCCGGGCTACGTTCAACTACAAGGTCGCTAGAAATGCGGTCAATGCCTTTTTGTCGACGTCAGGCAGGTCGGTGCCGAACAGATGCCCGCCGTTCTCGATGTCCGCGGTGCAGGAGCTGTAGACCGCCAGCAGCAGCGGCAAACGCTTCTTGACCGCCGCCAGCAGTTGCGAAGGATCAGTGAGTATTTCACTGGCAATCTCCCGCATCGCCTGCGCCACGGCCTTGCCGCGTTCGGCGCCATAGTCTTTGACCAATCGCGCTTCCAGTTCAGCCGGCCTAGTCTTGGCCTGCACCAGGTCGATCACAAACGGCTTGTGCTGGAAGTTGCCGAGCAGGCCAGCGTTGGTGCCCTTCGGTACGGTGATGGAGAAACCGAACACCTTCTGCTCTTCCCGGCCGTCCCAGAGCTTGGGCCCGATGTCGAGAGGAATGTTTTCATCGAGCTTGGTGATCTTGGGGATGCGCGCTTCGGGATAGAGCAACTCGCGCATCGATTCCTTGTACAGCGCGTAACGGCCCTCGACGCTGGGGTCGTAAGTCCAGCAGGCCGGCGGATTGGGCAGCAGATGCTGGTCGGCATCGACATACGATGAACGGTAGAACTCGTATTGACCCTGACCGCCCCAGCCGCAGATCTCCGGACCGAGGGAATTGTTGTGCAGGAACGGCGCATAGGCCCACAGGTTCAGCAGCGAGATATTGCGGTAGTAGCCGCGTCCACCACCGGAGCGATCGGGAATGCCGGCATCGGGCGGGCGAGTGTGGTAGGTCTCGGAGGCATACTGCTGATAGATGTGGCCTTCCATATGATTGGAGTGCAGGGCACGGCAGCGATCGGTACCGACTTCGGAAACCGGTGTCGGTTTGTCATTGCCCAGCCAGTTTTCGCGCAGGCCGGTTTTTGCGTCGATCGCGCGGAAATCGGTCGTGGCCAGCGGTGAGGTGGTGCTGGAGTGACAGCGCGCGCAGTTCTCGGCGAACACCGTCTTGCCGCGCGCCACGGCGCCGACGCCGTATTCGCGTTCCAGGTCATCGACCAGATCGGCGTATTCGTAGCGGGCATTGGGATCGGCGGCCTTGCGTTGCAGCGCGCGCGCCTCCTGCAGGTCGGTGGCATTGGTCTCCGACGACATCAGAAACGCGGCCAGGTTGGGCAGCCGGTCTTCGATGGCGCGGAAGTTCGGGCAGTCGCGCCGGCACTGGCCGATATCGAACGACGTCTGGCCGAAGTTGCGCTGCTGCGGATCGAGCTGGCGCAGATCGGTGAGATGATTCACCCAACATTGCTCGGCGCAGGAACCGATGTTGATATAGACGCGCTGCAGTGCCTCTTTGAAACCGATGCTGTCGGCGCCGTCCTTGAGAACGTGATGCACGGCTTCTTCCTGCACGCTCTTGCGCCAGCACTTGTGGTCGCGGCCCGGCTCGCACCAGCACACCTGCTCATCTTCGCCCGGCGCGCAGTGCTGCGCTGCGCGCCATTTGTTGACGACCTCGCCGGGGAAGGTCGGACGTTCCTTGATGTTGATCAGCGCGTTCATGGTGCCGGCGTTGTTGATCTGATCGGTCGGCACCGCCGAGGTATCGGTGGTGCCGGGGCGCGCGTGTGTGAATACCTGCCATTCAAGTGTGTCGGTCGGCATGCCCGAGACCATGATCTCGGACATGCGCGTGTACTGGTTGCCGACCGCGCCGCGCAGATTCTCCCAGGCCGGGTGCGTCGGATCTTTGGGTGGATGGAGCGGATTGAAGGCGATGTGGCAGGCACCGCAGGCCATGCCGACCAGGAAGGGTGGTTCTATCGAAGGATCGGACAGATGGCTGACCTTGGCGTCGCTGAGTTTCGGATCGGTGCTGAGCCTGCTGTCAAAGCCCGCCCAGGTGCCGAGCTTGCCATGATTGAGCGCACGCCAACGCTCGGCGTTGAATTTCGGATTGGGAAACTTGCGCAGGCCCATCGCGCCCGTGGAAGTGCCGAAGGCCAGATCGCAGGAAGACTGACGCTGATCCTTGGGACCGTGCGGATCGTCGGCGGCGAGCGGCGCGTCCTTGAAGTCGCAGGCCGGATCGCGATAGCCGGGCTTGCCGACGTATCGCAGCAATTCCTGATCGCCGGGGCACCAGTCGAAGCCGTAAGTCTCTTCCAGGCTTTTTGCCGGGCAGCCAATGCTGCCGGGCGTGCAGCAATCGGGATCGTTGATCAGACCCCAGGTCTGGAAACGTTGCTCGCGCCCGGTCGACTGCAGGACGCGATACCAATCGATGAGCACGCCGAGACGCTGCTGAAACGTGTAGGTGTGAAAACGCGCGTTGCCGGCCGTGGCCTTGTACCAGATTTCGCGGCCGGCGGCTTCGGTCGGACCGAGTGCTACAGCGCCCGCACGGAAACCCGCATCGTTATAGGAATCGACGGTAGCCGGCCGCGTGGGCGGCACATCGGACTGTGCGGCAACACCGACCAGACTCAGACACAGGGCAATACCCCCGATAAGACAGCTTCGCTCCATGCCCCCCTCCGTAGGTAATCAACCCAAGTGCGCTTTGACAATTTGACAAGACGTAGTTATCGAGGATTATAGTGCAATCCGCCTGGCCCTCGATGAATCGTGCGTCAAAGCCTATTGCACGCAGCGCATTCACTATCTTGTCACGCCGGACGAGAGGGATATATACACCCTGCTCCTACGGGTGTCTAGACAAAAACCAAAGTTGGCGCGACGTTTGCGACGCTGATGTCGCGTGATTATCAGATGATCTTATGCGCAATGTGCATCTGCTCTTATCAGAGCAGATAACTATGCGGCTAGCCGGGCGGCCAGTGCATCGGTCGGCCGCCGAGCACGTGCAAATGCACATGAAACACGGATTGTCCGGCTTCCGCATTGCAGTTCATCACCGTGCGGTAACCACGCAACGCGACGCCTTCCTGTGCGGCGATCTGTTTGGCGGCGAGATAGAGCTTGCCGATCAGCGCGCCATCGGTCTCTTGCAGGTCGTTGAGGGTCGAGATGTGCCGCTTGGGGATCACCAGCACGTGCAACGGTGCCTGCGGGTTGATGTCGCGGAACGCCAGTACGGCGTCGTCTTGATAAACAATGTCCGGCTTGATGGCGCCGGACGCCATTTTACAGAACAGACAATCAGTCATCGTTTATTCTCGGCCTGTGGTGGTGGCGCGACGTGATGGATAGTACTACACAAAATAGTCGATACTGACCGCCGCCGTGGTGCCAGTACGCACGTTTGAGGTAGTCGTCTGTTGCGTGTAGGCGGCGATGGCGCGACGCGCATCCCGCGGCGGCGCGGTGTTGGTAGTCGTAGTAGCGGGATCACGCATCAACCTGTCCATGGTTTGCATCGAACGTAACAGGTCGGCAGTATCGTAGGGGGTGGTCGTGCGACGCTTCCGCAGTAACTCACCCTGCAACACCTGTTCGGCAGGCTGCTGCTGACCACGCGCAACCAGCGCCGCGCGCCGCGCCGCGTCCGCCACGGCATTACCCAACCCGCTTGTCACAGCACTGCGTGGTGCCGAGTACAGCCCAGACCGCGTCACTGCATTGATGTTGGCAATATCCATCGCGACTCCGGTAGGCGACGCTTGCATCACCCGACAGGGGATACGAAGATTACGCTGGTTGTCGTCTAGCTTCAATCGCGGCCAATTCCGCCCCCTGAACCGGGATCCAGGTTGTTTGCAGTCATGGCGGCTATCTAAATATTATCAATAGTTTATCATGGCCATCGGCTGGTTTGGCCGGGTTCAGCATCGCTGGGCGGTAATGCTATAGTGCGGCTCTGGCATTATCTTCAACTTCATTAGGAGCCTGATTATGCGCACCCTGTGCTGTCTGTTACTGGCCCTCACGGCCGGCTTTACCTTATTCACCGTACAGGCGGACGTGATCACACTCAAACAAAATGCCGCACTCGATGTGCCGCGGCCGACGCGGGGCCTGACCATGAGCCAGGTGGAACGCCAATTCGGTGCGCCGCGCATGAAACATCCCGCCGTCGGCCAGCCACCGATTACCCGCTGGGACTATGACAGCTACAGCGTTTTCTTTGAACATCAATACGTCCTGGACTCGGTAGTGCACCATACGCTGCAACAAACCGGACCCTAAGCCGAAGGGCGCTTACTTAAACCTGTAGCGTTACAAATGTCCATAGGCACGCACTTGTTCACGCGCCTCGGCGCGAGGTGTTTTCAGCCACGGATAGGGCGTGGCTCTGCGTTTCCGCGCCCGTGGCTCCATTCGGCCGGGCCTGTGACCAACGATGGTTGCGCGATGAGTCTGAAAAACGTATCTGGATCTGCGCTCAGATCACTGCGGAGCGCATTCCATTCGGTCCACAGTTGCACCGTGTGTTTACTCAATTGCCGCGGTGAACCCGTCAAGTTCGCCAACATCAAGGCGGCACCGCCGCGCAAACACGAATCCGTTACTGCACCCAGCAGGCATTACCTCGGGACTGTTGCTTCAATAGCTCCTGACCTGCAATCCTGCACATTCGCGTCGATCGTTGGCGCGAGGATAACAATCCATATCCCGGCAAACTATTTAGCTGAAACAGTGCTCCTACTTCTTTCATGATTAATTAAGATGATGGATCTCGTGCATAGGATCAACCGCGGAATGGCATCATGGTAATATAAAATCGGTATCAACACCGATAGTCAGTCAGCGGTTATACCAAGTCCAGTCTGTGCCGCTGATGCGGTCGTAGTAGCGCGTCCGGTACAGCAACCGACGATTGGTCGGGCTATCCTGAAAGCCCGCCCTGTCATGGAGCACGTTATTGCTGAGTAATCCCATACCTGATTCAAGTAGGCCACGATAGTGATAGGGCGAGTCTCCGGCAATGATATGCGTTAGATACTCCACTGCGGCGTGTGTGCCGGGGTCATCCTTCCATTGCACATGATGTCTTCGCACGGTGTAACGCATGTGCAGATTTCCCGTCGCGCGATCCACGGAAAATACCGGTCCGGTCCGATCCTCACGCGCCGTATAGTCGCCCTCCCTGCGAGCAGGAATGGTCATCGCATCGTCCATCATGAGCGCGCGAATGTGGTCAGGACTTTCTTCACGCAGAAGGATGTAAGCGATCTCGTGATCCATCAGGGCATTCTCACCACCGTGTGCTGCACGTTGTTCACAATGCAGCAGTAATCCGCGTATCTGCTGTTCGGGTGAATTGTAATAACCGTCGGTGTGCCATTTTATGGGCCGGTCGCTAAAAGGAATAAAATTCGCGCGCTCACCATTCTTTGCGACAGTGAGTGAAGTAAGCCCGTCATCATCCCCGAGCCAGTTGTGATCCAAGCGCAGCAGCCCTAGTTGACGGCCTATTGCCAATGGCACCTCACGGCCACCTGGCGAGGGAGAGATATAGAGGGCCATATTGGTTTTGCGGCAATGCTGCAGAATTGCCTGGCGTTCGGTTTCACGCAAGGACAACGGGTCTTTTATTTCCACCACCAAATTACCGAGGCCAACGGGCTGATCGGCTAATTTACGATCCCGCCACTGCTGATAGGCCGCCTTGTTTTCAAGCAGAAAAGGCGTATCAATATGCTCTTGTTGAGCATGTGGTGTTGCCATGTCGGGCTCCCGCATGGATGTCAGCACGGAGAGGTTATCAAGCCGGTCGGTGGCGGATCATGATCTGGGTCAATGAACATGCTGTTGGCGCTGGTCGAGTCCATTACAGTGGTCTCGTAGCTGTCACGGTGGTCATGGCCAGCTACGGATTATGCCGCACCACGGGATACCAATGGCTTGCCAAGGTGCGCGGTCGAGACGAGGCAAGCAGTGCTTGGTCGCACGCCAAGGCGCGGGGCGCAAGCCTAAACTTACCCGTATGCAAAAATCGCGGATATTCCGCTGGATCAATGGCAAGAACCCGATGCGATATGGTTTTGACTTTGCTCTGTGGGCGCGAGCCATTGTGCGAGAACTCATTCTCCAGAAGTTCAAGATCAACCTGAGCGTTACGTCGGTAGGCAGCGTGCTCACCGAACTGAACCACACGGCGCAAAAACCTCCGCGGCGCGTCTATCAGAGCGATCCGGAAGCGATAGAGCGCTGGCAACGCAACATCTTTCCAACCCTTGCCAAGCGGTCTAAAGCGGCAGGCGCGGAAATCCATTTCCGGGACGGGTCTGCTCTCGTGCCGATGCGGTGCAGGGCAAGACGGGGACTGTGCGGGGCAACAGGAGATCGGCAACAGCCCGAGCGGGTGCGTTGGTTTTTCAAGCATCCTCCCGTAGCCCGCATTGCTGGCTTATGAGTCAGGATCTCGCGACAGCAGTCGCAGCAACAGTTTTCGTGCCTCCTCCAGGAACAGCACGCTGGACGCAATCGCGAAGGCCTTGATCCAGTCCTGTATTTCCATATCGGTGGTGCTGAAGATGGCCTGTGCGGGCGGCCAGCGCACCACAATTGCTTGCAACACCAGCACCGCCGCCAGTGCCGACCAAAGATTGCCATTGCGCAAAAAATTCGAATTGAAAGATGTGCCGTGCTCCGCACGGGCGTTGAACACGTTGAAAAACTGGAACAGCACGAAGGTCGTGAATGCCAGTGTGAGTGCGTAACGCGGGTTGTGGGCGGCCAGCCCCTGCTGAAACAGCCAGAGCGTCCCGACCATCATTGTGGCTCCGCACAGCGCTAGTCGCGCCATGCGTGCCCCTGAAAGTATCTGTGCCGACTGCCGGCGCGGTCGTTCGCGCATCAGGCGTGGGCGCGCCGGTTCGACGCCCAGGGTCATGGCGGGCGGGCCATCCATGATGATATTGATCCAGAGGAGTTGAATCGCGGTGAACGGCGCGGGCATGCCCATCAGTGTCGCTACCAGTACGGTGAGGATCGCGCCGATGTTGGTCGAGAGCTGAAAGCGCACGAACTTGACGATGTTGTCGTAGATGACGCGGCCTTCCTCGACGGCGCGCACGATGGTGGCGAAGTTGTCATCGGTGAGCACCAGTGTTGCAGCCTCCTTCGTTACCGCCATGCCGGCGATGCCCATGGCCACGCCGATGTCGGCGGCCTTCAACGCCGGCGCATCGTTGACGCCATCACCGGTCATCGCCACCACATGGCCGTCGGCTTTCAGCGCCTGCACGATCTTGACCTTGTGTTCCGGTGCCACGCGGGCGAAGACGGAGATGGCGTCGATGCGTCGCGACAGTTCAGCCGCACTCATGCCATCCAATTCGCGGCCTTCCACCACTTCGCCGGAAAGACCCAATTCACGCCCGATGGCTGTCGCCGTCGCTCTGTGATCGCCGGTAATCATCTTGACGGCGATGCCGGCATGGCCGCAACGTGCAATCGCTGTCATGGCTTCGGGCCGCGGCGGATCCATCAGACCGGCCAGGCCGACGAAGGTCCAGTCCTCGGCGTAGGCCCACAGATCGCTCGCCGGATCGAAGTCGGCAGCGGGTATCACACGACGCGCCACCGCGAGAACGCGCAGGGCCTGTCCCGCGAGATACTCATTCTCGGCCACGAGGGTGGCGCGTGCGCTTGCATCGAGCGGACGCTCGCCGTCTTGCGTCAGCCAACGACGGGTGCGCTCGATCAGTACGTCGGGCGCACCCTTGATGAACATCTCAACAGTCGCCCCTGCATGATGAAAAGTGGCCATGAACTTGTGCGACGAGTCGAACGGGATTTCGGCGATGCGTGGTTGGCGTTCTTGCTCCTGCGCCGGGTCGATGCCGCCCTTCTGCGCCAGCACCCACAGCGCGCCCTCCGTTGGATCGCCGATAAGCTGCGCATCGCGTACCCGCGAATCAACGCACAAGGCCATCGGCAGCAACAGCGGACGCAGGACCGGCGCCTGTTGCGCAAAACGGATTTCCCCTTCCGCACGGTAACCTTCGCCGCTCACCACGAAGCGTTGCCCGGCATACCAACCGGCACGCGCGGTCATCTGGTTCATCGTCAGAGTGCCGGTCTTGTCGGTGCAGATCACCGTCGTCGAACCCAGCGTTTCGACCGCGGAGAGTTTTTTCAGAATGGCCCTGTTCTGCGCCATGCGCCACATGCCGATGGCCAGCGTCACGGTCACTACGGCGGGCAAACCCTCCGGGATCGCTGCCACTGCCAAGGCCACAGCGGTCATGGCCGCCTCGCTCCACGGCAGACCGCGGGTGAAATCGAGCGCGAGAATGACCGCCACAACCACACCGGCGATGGCGGCGAGACGTTTGCCCAGCGCGTCGAGTTGGCGTTGCAGTGGTGACTCGGGCTCCTCGGCGGTGGCGATCATGCCTGCGAGTTTTCCCATCTCGGTGGCCATGCCGGTGGCGGTGAGCAGTAATTCCGCACGACCTCGGGTCACGACGGTATTCATGTATAGCAGGTTGACGCGCTCACCGAGTGGCAGATCCTCTTGTTCTATGGCTTCCACCGACTTGCCCACGGCGTGGGATTCACCGGTCAGCGCCGCTTCATCGACTTCCAGGTTGTGGGCGGCCAGCAGCCGTCCATCGGCGGGAATGCGGTCACCGGCTTCGATCAGCACGATATCGCCGGGTACCAATTCCGCCGCGTCGATCTCCTCGATCTGTCCGCCGCGCCGGGCCCGGGCCCGCGTGGCCAGCATTCCCTTGAGCGCGGCCAGCGTCTGTTCGGCACGATGTTCCTGATAAAAACCCAGGCAGGCATTGAAGAGTACGACGATCAGAATCACCACGGCGTCCTTCATGTCGCCGATCACCCAGGCCAGCGCCGTGGCGAACAGCAGCACGATCACCAAAACGTTTCTGAACTGATCGAGAAACTTGAGCCAGGCCGCGCGGGGTTTGGTTTCCGTGAGACGGTTCGCGCCATGCCGGGCAAGGCGCGCTTGCGCTTCGGTAACGGCGAGGCCGTGCGCAGGGTCGACTTCCAGTGCAGTGGCGGCGGCGGCGCTGGCCAGGGTGTGCCAAGTGCGGCTATTGGTCATATTTGTAGAGTAACCAAGTGTTGAGAATATTACAGCGCAAACAGTCCCAGGCTGATTCAGTTGAGCCCGAGCACAACACCTCCCCGCAGACGGAAAACGCGAGCAACGGGCTGCGCCAGAACGCGATGTCGTCCACCGCCAGGATGACAATGTTGAACAAGTCGCTGCCGCGCAGATCAGCGATGGCCATATCGATGGCGCCCACGCACAGGGCCGACAGCGTCACGGCGGCCACCCATAGTGTACCGACGAAGCTCCGGCCCCAACCCATCAGGTCGGCTATATCCTTGGCAACGAAAGCCATAGGGTGCGATGACCCGGCGTATTGCGCCGCATGACCCGGCCGCACATCCGGCGGAATACGGCCTGCGGCCTATTCCGCCCTACTGGGATAGCAGCATCCGCAGTTCTGGCAGGTTACTCACCGGAGCCTGGCAGGTCATTCCTGCGCAGATGTAGGCGGTCATGCCGTCTCGCGCCTTGCGCTCGGCGAGCAGACCCGGCACATCCTTCTCACTCGAAGGGATCGCCAACACGATGCGGCCCGGCGCATAAGGCCGCGCGCAGAGCAACTGCCATTCGCGCAACGCATCACCTTCGCCACGCAGCACGATGGTCCGCGGCGGCTCCAGATATTCCTCCAACGCGACGATCAGCGCGACATGCGCGTACGGCAGCTCGGCCATCGCGGGCCACGCGGCCTTGAGGGTGCGGTCGGCGGCGGCGATATAGCGCGTCTCGCCGAGGATGTGACCGAGCCGTCCTAGCGCAAGCGCGGCGATGCCGTTGCCGGAAGGCATGGACTCATCGGCGAGCGGCTTGGGACGCTGGATCAGTTGTTCATGATCGTCTGCGGTGAAGAAGAAGCCGCCTTGCGCCGTGTCTTCGAAGTGGGCCAGCAGAACGTCGGCGAGTTGCATGGCGAAACGAATATCCGCGGCGCGCCAACGGGTCTGTAGCAGTTCGATGATGGCGTCGATGAGGAAGGAGTAATCGTCCAGATAGGCGGGCAGGTGCGCGTGGTCGTCTTTATAGGTCGCGCGCAGGCGGCCGTCGCGCCAGAGCCGGGTGCGGATGAAATCCAGCGCGCGTTGCGCCGAGTCCACGCAGCCATCGAGATCAAGATGCCGGCCGGCGATAGCCATGCCGCGGATCATCAGCGCGTTCCAGGCGGTGAGTATCTTGTCGTCGCGGCCGGGGTGTATGCGCTGCTCGCGCACCGCTAATAATTTTTTGCGCGCACCGTCGAGTAGCTCGGTGATACGATCGATACTCAAATCGAATTCCTGCGCGAGGGTTTTTTCGTCCACGTAGCCGTGCAGATGCCAATGGCCCTCGAAGTTGGCGCCGCGATCCAGCCCGAAACGGCGCACGAACAGCGGATACTCATCGGCGTCGAGCAACGCGCATACCTGCTCAAGCGTCCAGACGTAGAACCTGCCCTCCTCACCTTCCGAATCGGCGTCGAGCGAGGAGTAATAACCACCTTCCGCCGACTGCATCTCGCGCATCGCCCACTGCGCGGTTTCCCGCGCGGTGCGCGCGAACAGCGGATCGCCGCTGGCGGCAAATGCCTGGCTGTACAGCGCCAGCAGCGGGCCGTTGTCGTAGAGCATCTTCTCGAAGTGAGGGATCATCCACTCGGCATCGACGGAATAGCGCGCGAAACCGCCGCCGAGATGATCAAAGATACCGCCCTGCGCCATGCGCGTGAGCGTGAGGCCGGTCATGGCCAGGCTGCGCTCCGCAGCCTGGCCCTCCAGACGCTGCGCACGCCGCAGCAGGAAATCCAGGCTGCTCGGATGGGGAAACTTCGGCGCGCGGCCGAAACCGCCGTGCTGCCGGTCGAAGTGCTGTTCAAGCTCGCGCAGCGCAGCGGCAAGTGGCGTGGCGTCGAGCGCGGCGGCACCGGGCGGCGTGAGCGTCATGCGCTGCAGCACATCGCGCAGGGAGTCGTTCTGGTTGGCGATGGCGGTGCGCTGCTGGCGATAGGCGCGCGCGATCTGTTGCAGCAGGTCTTTGAAGCCGGGCAGGCCATGGCGCGGTTCCGGCGGGAAATAGGTGCCGCCGAAAAACGGCAGATGGTCGTCCGGCATCAGGAACATGGTCAGCGGCCAGCCGCCGCTGCGCTGCGCCAGCAGTTGATGCGCGGTCTGATAGATTTTGTCGAGGTCGGGACGCTCCTCGCGGTCCACCTTGATATTGACGAACAGCGCGTTCATTAGTTCGGCGGTGGCCGCATCCTCGAAGGACTCGTGGGCCATGACATGACACCAGTGACAGGCCGAATAGCCGATCGACAGCAGGATGGGCTGGTCCTCGCGGCGCGCTTTGTCCAGCGCCTCGGCGCCCCACGGGTACCAATCCACCGGATTGTGGGCGTGCTGCAGCAAATAAGGGCTGGTCTGGTCAATCAGATGGTTGCTACAATTCGTGTCGTCGCGCATGGTACGGCGTCCGCCAAATCCGAGTATGCAGAGTGATGGGCCCAACTATAACCCAAACCACCGACTTGTCTCTGCATTCCAACCCTGTTCATTACATACTTTGAGCATGGATTTATCTTTGGTCATACCGGTCCGCAACGAAGCGGAGAACATCGCGCCGCTGATCGCGGAGATCCGCGCCGCGCTCGATAACGGCTGTGAATACGAAGTGATTTATGTGGATGACGGCAGTAGCGACGCCACGGCGCGGCGTCTCGCCAGTGCGCGCCGCGACTTTCCGCGGCTGCGCGTGCTCCACCACCGCAGCGGCTGTGGCCAAACCGCGGCACTGTTGACCGGCATTCGCGCCGCGCGCGGCATCTGGATCGCCACTCTGGACGGTGACGGCCAGGACGATCCAGCGGAAATTCACACGCTACTGGCGGCGCGTGATGCTGGCGGTGGCGATCCCCGACTGCTGCTCACCGGCCATCGCCAGCACCGCCGGGACAGCGCACTGAAACGCCTGTCTTCACGCCTCGCCAACAGCGTGCGGGCTCGGCTCTTGAGGGATCGCACGCCGGACACCGGCTGCGGTCTGAAACTGTTCGCACGCGCGCTGTTTCTGGACTTACCGCATTTCGATCACATGCATCGCTTTCTGCCGGCGCTGGTGCTGCGTGCCGGCGGGCGCGTGCGGTCGGTGAACGTCACGCATCGCCGCCGACAGCGCGGCCAGTCGAATTACGGTGTATTCGACCGCTTGTGGATCGGCATTGTCGATCTGCTTGGCGTGCTGTGGTTGCGCAGGCGTCAGTGTCTGCCGGAGATCGTCGAGGATGAAGCAGATCCGCTGTCATGAACGACTCGATCTCAATATTGAGACCCGCACCATGAGCCGCTTGCCGATGCCGCCGCAGTTGCTCTGGCGCGGCCTGTTGCTGCTCGCCACGCTGGCCTTGGGCGCCTACGCGCTACAGGCCACGCATCTGCTCAGCAGTTTCAATGCCGCCTGGATCGATCGCGCGGTGCGCGGCATGGGACTGCGCGGCGAACTGCTGTTCATCTGCGTCGGCGCGCTGGTCGCCGCCGTCGGCCTGCCACGGCAGTTGGTATGCTTCCTCGGCGGCTATGGCTTCGGCCTGGTCGAAGGCACGCTGCTTGGTTTGCTGGCCTCGGTATTGGGCTGCCTCGGCACATTCTTTTATGCGCGCCTGCTGGGCCGCCGCCTGGTGCTGACGCGTTTCGCGCCGCGCATTGACAGACTCGACGATTTCCTGCGCGACAACACGCTGGGCATGGCATTGCTGGCGCGGCTGCTGCCGGTGGGCAGCAACCTAGTCAATACCTTGGTCGCCGGTGTTTCCGGCGTGCGCACCCTACCCTTCATGGTCGGCTCAACACTCGGTTACATACCGCAGACCCTGGTATTCGCGCTCGCGGGCGGCGGTGTCAACCTCGATCCCACGCGCCGCATCGGCCTGGCGGTTGCGCTATTTGTGGTCTCGAGCATGCTCGGTGCGATGCTGTACCGAAAATATCGGCATGGTCGCGACCTCAGCGATGAGCTCACGCGCGCGCTCGAACTGGACATGAGTACAGCGCCACGGTGACTGCCACAACGCGTACCGTTCTGCTGTTGACCGGCCTGTGGCTGCTGCTGATCGGCACCTCGTTCGCGACCCGCAGTTATTTTCCTCTCGATGAAACACGCTATGTGAGCGTGGCCTGGGAGATGTGGCTGCGCGGTGATTTCCTGGTGCCGAGGCTCAATGACCTGCCCTATAGCCAGAAACCGCCATTGCTGTTCTGGATGATACAGAGCGGCTGGTGGCTGTTCGGCGTCAACGACTGGTGGCCGCGTCTGGTGCCGGAATTGATCACGCTCGCCAATCTGTTTCTGACCCTGACGTTGGCGCGCCGCCTCTGGCCCGCGCTGCGTGACAGCGCACTGTTCGCACCACAGATTCTGTTCGGCAGTATTTTCTGGGCCGCCTTTTTCACCATGACCATGTTCGACATGCCGGTGGTGTTCTGCACGCTGCTCGGTATGATCGGCACGCTGCAGGCCGCCACGGGCCGCGCGCGTGGCTGGTTGTTGCTGGGCGCGGCCATCGGTCTTGGCGTTCTTGCCAAAGGCCCGGTGATACTGCTGCACACGCTGCCGGCAGCCTTGTTGGCGCCATTCTGGATGGAAGCGACCACGCCGCCACGCTGGGGACGCTGGTATTTCGGTGTGCTGGGCGCGGTGCTGCTGGGTGCTGTCATCGGCTTGAGCTGGGCCATACCCGCCGCCGTTCGCGGCGGCGGCGATTATGCGCACGCGATTTTCTGGAGCCAGACCGTCAACCGGGTCGGCGACGCACGCGCCCCGCATCACCGGCCGTTCTGGTGGTACCTGCCGATGCTGCCCATGATTCTATTTCCCTGGAGTGTCTGGACACCGGTGTGGCGCGGCACAATGCAGCTCCTGCGCACCGGTCTGGATCGCGGCGCGCGCTTCTGTGCGAGCTGGGCACTGCCGGTGTTACTGATGTTTTCGCTCATCAAGGGCAAACAGCTGCAATATCTGCTACCGCTGTTTCCGGCACTGGCCTTACTGGCGGCGCGGGCGCTGCATGCGGTCGATCCGCTGACTGCGCGCCGCGACATGCGTATTCCCGCCGTGTCACTGGTTGTAACCGGCATCGGTTTTGACTTGGTCCTGAAAATTGCGCAGCGCTTCAACGCTACGGACTGGCTGCAGCAATTGTCCCCGCTATGGGGACTGGCCCTCGGCGGTCTGGGCATGGCATCGCTGATCCGGCCGCCACGTACGCTCAACGGCGGAGTGCTTGGTCTGCTCATCAGCAGCGTCGCGATAGTGATCATCGCGCATTTCGGCATCGTCCGCGTCTGCCGGCCAGCCTATGATTTGCGGCTGATCAGTCAGGCCATCGCGCGCGCCCAACAGGCGGGCTTGCCGATCGCGCACGTCGGCCAATACGACGGGCAATTCCAGTTTCTCGGCCGCCTGCAGCGGCCACTCGATTTGATCGGGCCGGAAAGGGTCGCACAGTGGGCAGATAGCCACCCGGGCGGACGCCTCGTAGTGTATTATCGGCATCGCCCCGTCGGGCTGTCTGACCATGCCGAATATGCTCAGGCTTACCGCGGTCAGGCCGTGGCATTGTGGAGCAGCGCGGCGTTGCGTGCGCACCCGGAGTGGGCCGGCATGACGCCACAAACACAAAGTAACGCCGTCACACGCAAGCCGCTCGTTGAATAATCGGCAGGGTCGTCACGTGTCACGCCAAGTCACCCGCACCCTCCGGATCGGTCAGGGTCCGTTCAACCTGACGTGAAACCCGGGTTCTGCGTTTGCGCAACTCAGGCTGCATCCCGATGCAAACGCCATCATTCGTGTTCATGCGCGGCTGATTCAAATCAGCCGCAGCAACACATTCCTACGCAAGAGAGCAGGCACAGACTCATGACTACCAATACCTTGACACCCTTACGCTTGAAGAAGAACGAAGAACGCCGCCTGCGTGCCGGCCACCAGTGGGTCTACAGCAACGAGGTGGACACGGAGAAGACGCCGCTGTCGGCCTTCCAACCCGGCCAACCGGTCGAGGTACGCGACAATCGCGACGCGGTGATCGGCACCGGCTATGTCAATCCGCACACGCTGATCTGCGCGCGACTGGTGAGCCGCGATCCGGCGCATCCGTTCAGCGCATCGCTGCTGGTGCATCGCCTCAAGGTCGCGCTGGCGCTGCGCGAGATGCTTTATGATAAGCCCTATTACCGCCTGGTGTACGGCGACAGCGACGGCCTGCCGGGTCTGGTCGTCGACCGTTACGATACCGTGCTGGTGGTACAGATCACCACCGCCGGAATGGAGGTCATGAAAGACGAGGTGCTGGCGGCGCTCGACAAGGTCATCAAGCCAACTGCCGTGCTGCTGCGCAATGATTCTCCGGTACGTGATATGGAAGGTCTGTCGAGTTACGCGACGACGGCGTCGGGCACCGTGCCGGAACGTGTCGCGCTGATGGAAAACGGCGTGCGTTTCGAAGCGCCGCTGCTCACCGGCCAGAAGACCGGCTGGTTCTACGACCAGCGCGACAACCGTGCGCGCATCGCCCGTTACGCGCGCGGCAAGCGTGTGCTCGATGTGTTCAGTTATCTGGGTGGCTTCGGCATACAGACGGCTGCAGCCGGCGCCGAGTCCGTTCTATGCGTGGACAGCTCCGTCACCGCGCTCGAAGGCGTGCGGGCCAACGCTGCATTGAACAAGCTCCAGGACACCGTGGCGACACTGCAAGGCGATGCCTTCGAAGCGCTCAAGCAGCTGCGCGAGCAGCGCGAACACTTCGACATCGTGATCGTCGACCCACCGGCCTTCATCAAACGCAAGAAGGACATGAAGGAAGGCGTGCAGGCCTACCGGCGCATCAACCAGATGGCCATGCAGGTGCTCGCCAAGGACGGCATACTGATGTCCTGTTCGTGCTCCTTCCATATGACGCGCGAGAACCTGCTGGAGCAGATGCTCGGCGCCGCGCGGCATCTCGATCGCAGTTTGCAGATTCTGGAGCAAGGCCATCAGGGCCCCGACCATCCCGTGCACCCCGCCATCACCGAGACCGATTACCTCAAGGCGTTCATCGGGCGCGTGCTGCCGGCCTGAACATACAACGACAGCGCTATAAGCCGACCAAGCCGCGCGCCAGATCGGTCTTGATATCCTCGATATCTTCCAGCCCCACCGACACGCGGATCAGGCCATCGCTGATGCCGGCCTGCGCGCGCGCCTCGGGCGTGAGCCGCCCGTGCGTGGTGGTGGCGGGGTGGGTGATGGTGCTCTTGGCGTCGCCGAGGTTGGCGGTGATGGAGATCATGCGCGTGGCATCGATCACCTGCCACGCTTCCTTCTGAGCGCCGCGCACTTCGAAAGACAGCAATCCGCCGAAGCCGCTCTGCTGCATGGCCGCGAGCGCATGCTGCGGATGCGAGAGCAGACCGGGGTAGTACACGCGGGTCACCGCCGGCTGCTGCTCCAGCCAGTTCGCCAGCGTGTGCGCGCTGATACAGTGGGCCTGCATGCGCAGCCGCAGCGTCTCCAGGCCTTTCAGGAATACCCAGGCATTGAACGGGCTCATGGTCGGACCGGTGGTGCGCAATACGCCGAAGATATCCTTGCCGACGCGTTCGGCATCGCCGACCACCGCGCCGCCCACGCAACGGCCCTGGCCGTCGATGTATTTGGTGGCGGAATGAATCACGATGTCGGCGCCGAGTCGCAGCGGCTGCTGCAAGGCCGGCGTGCAGAAGCAATTATCGACCGCCAGCAGACAACCGTGCCGATGCGCCAATTCGGCGAGCGCGGCGATATCGGCGATCTCGGTGAGCGGATTGGACGGCGTCTCCAGAAACAGCAGACGCGTGTTCGGCTTGAGCGCCGCCCGCCACGCGTCCAGATCGGTGAGCGAAACGAACGTCGTCTCGACGCCGAACTTGGCCATGTAGTTGGAGAACAGCACCGTGGTCGTGCCGAAGACGCTGCGCGACGAAACGATGTGATCGCCGGTCTTGAGCAGGCCGAGACAGGTGGCGAGAATCGCCGCCATGCCGGAACTGAAAGCGACACAGCACGCGCCGCCTTCCAGCGTTGCCAGGCGTTGCTCGAAGGCGCGCACCGTGGGATTGGTGAAGCGCGAGTAGATGTTGCCGGGCTGCGTGCCGCCGAAGCGCGCCGCCGCGTCGGCGGCGCGGGCGAAGACGTAGCGCGAGGTGGGTAAGATAGGTTACGACTGCTAGCCTTACGGCGTGCGCAACAGCCCCGCGCGCCCCGCCCGCGGATCGAAACCGTAATCGCTGAAATCGTTGTTGTCCATGCGTCACCTGCTCTTTCAGCTTCACCCCAGCGGGCACAAAAAAACCCGCTCTCGATACGGCGAAAGCAGGTTGCCATCGCTTTAGCCGTATTTATTACGCGCCCGCAAGCTGGAAATCAAATCGGCGCGATGAAACAAGAGTAGAAAACCTTCCCGTCTTTGTCAAGGCTACATCAGTTGGCGTTGTGCAACTCCAGCACCGGCGATTCCGCATCGTCGGCATCGTCCGTTTCGATGCGATTTTTGGCGCTGTCGGAACGGCGTTTCTCCAGCCTATCGAGATAACCGCGGTTGACATCGCCCGTGACGTAGTCGCCGTCGAACACCGAGGCGTCGAAGCGCGTGATGGCCGGGTTGCGCTTGCGCACCGCCTCGATCAGATCGTTGAGATCCTGGAAGATGAGCTTGTCGGCGCCGATGGCCTGCGCCACCTCGTCCTCGCTGCGGCCGTGCGCGATCAGTTCGTTGGCGGCCGGCATGTCGATGCCGTACACGTTCGGGTAGCGCACCGGCGGCGCGGCCGAGGCGAAATAGACTTTGCTGGCGCCGGCGTCGCGCGCCATCTGGATGATCTGCTGCGAGGTGGTACCGCGCACGATCGAGTCGTCGACCAGCAGCACGTTCTTGCCGCGGAATTCCAGGTCGATGGCATTGAGCTTCTGGCGCACTGATTTCTTGCGCTGCTTCTGGCCTGGCATGATGAAGGTGCGGCCGATGTAACGGTTCTTGATGAAGCCCTCGCGGTACAGCAGGCCGAGCGTGTTGGCGAGCTGCAGGGCCGAGGTGCGGCTGGTGTCGGGGATAGGGATGACCACGTCGATGTCGTGATCCGGCCAGGTGCGCTGGATCTTGGCGGCGAGTTTTTCACCCATGCGCAGCCGCGCTTTGTAGACCGAGACGTCATCCATAATGGAGTCGGGGCGCGCCAGATAAACGTATTCGAACAAGCACGGCGAGTACACCGGGTTGTCGGCGCACTGGCGGGTGTGCAACACACCGTTGAGATCGATGAACACTGCCTCGCCCGGCGCGATGTCGCGCACCAGCTCGAAACCGTTCGCGACCAGCGCGACGCTTTCCGAGGCGATCATGTATTCCGGGCCCTGGGCGGTTTCACGTTTGCCGTACACGGCGGGGCGGATCCCGTAGGGATCGCGAAAGGCGAGCACCCCGTAACCGGCGATCATCGCGACCGCGGCATAGGCGCCGCGGCAGCGCCGATGTACGCTGGCTACCGCGGTGAAGATGTCATCAACGCCGATGCGGATCTTGCCCGGCTGTGCCAGCTCATTGGCCAGCACATTGAGCAGCACTTCGGAATCGGAATCGGTGTTGAGATGGCGCTGATCGTCCATGAACAACTCGCGCTTGAGATCGTCGGCATTGGTAAGGTTGCCGTTGTGCGCGAGGCAGATGCCGTAGGGCGAATTGACATAGAACGGCTGCGCCTCGGCGGAACTGGAACAGCCCGCCGTCGGATAGCGCACGTGGCCGATGCCGACATTGCCGGGTAGGCGCAGCATGTGGCGGGTGTGGAATACGTCGCGCACCAGGCCATTGTCCTTGCGCAGATGCATGCGTTCGCCATCCATGGTCATGATGCCGGCGGCGTCTTGGCCGCGGTGTTGGAGCACCACCAGGGCATCATAGATCAGCTGGTTGACCGGACTGCGGGAAACGATGCCGACGATACCGCACATGGGTGGATCCTCTGACTCTGCTCAGGCTATGCGGCAACGCGCCGCTGCGGGCTACTCGAAACTGAAGTGACTGGCGATGTCCGGCGGCAGATGCCCGCGCAACCAGATGGCGGGTACCTGAAAATGTTTGATGAACTGCGACTCATGCCACCAGGGATCTTTTGGCAGCGGCGTCAGGCCTGCGGCCAATACCAGCAGCGTCACGATCGCAGCGCCGCGCAGAATACCGAACAGCAGACCGAGCATCCTGTCGGTGCCGCTCAATCCGGTTTTGCGCACCAGCAATCCGGCCAGGTAATTCACCAGTCCACCGGCGAACAGCGTCAGCACGAACAACAGGCCGAAGGCCACGCCGATACGCACCGAGGGCACGCTGATCTTGCCTGATAGCATCTCGCCGATATGCGCGGAGAATTGCGTGGCCACCCAAAAAGCGATCACTAGACTCGCCAGCGAAATCGCCTCGCGGACAAAACCCCGCAACAGACTGATCAGCGCCGAGATGCCGACGATGCCGAGTATGGCGTAATCGACCCAGATCATCGGCCCGTGATCCGGCGTGGTCTGTGCTGTAACGGGTGTCTCTTCATAGAGGAGATTTTAACGGATTATTGGAGCCGAGTCCCGGATTCCTTGCAGAGTACCGAGGGCCGCTCTGTCAGGGGTAGCTCTTTACCATGGCGACCAGCTTGTCCTCGCGTTTGAGGCGGGCCCGCAGCGCATCGGCGGTCGCACGGTCCTTGAAGGGCCCGAGGCGGACCCGGTAATTCGGGCTGGTCTTGCCGGCAAAGCGCTCCACAAACGTGGCATGGCCCCTGGCACGCAGCGTCTTGGCCAGCGCCTGTGCATTGGCCTCCTGACTGAACACGCCAACCTGCACTACCCAGGCGTTTGGACCCGCCGTGGCTGCCAACTCCTTGTCAGGCGTCGACACCACCGCCTCGGCATTGGACAGTTCCGCCACAGCCGCTGGCGTTTCTACCTTAGGAGCGACGGCCGTCGTAGGCGTCGACGCGGCGGGCAACGGCGCAACCGTGGCCGGCGCATCAGGCGGCGGCAAGACCTGGCGGGGCGGCTCGTCCGGTACCGGCGTCGGTGTCGGCACCGCCGTGGCGAGCCGGTCCTTGAAATTCCCGGCCGGTTGCGCCGGGATGTCGGTGGCGGGACCCTGCACCTGCTCGGGCGGCTGCAGCACCATGGGAATGAAGATCACTCCCAGCGCGACCAGCACCACCGCTCCGACCAGACGTTGTTTAAGACGAATGTCCATGCACTCACCTGAGTTAAAGGATTGTTCCTGACCGAGCCGCAGCGGCAGTCCGGCACTGAACAGCAAACATAGCACTGTTGGGTTGCGCTACGCTCCACCCAACCTACATTTTGTATTGTAACGCTTCACTGACCGTGTGGAACGAACCGCAGACCACGATGCGGTCGCCGGTCTTGGCCGCAGCCGCGGCGTGCGCGCAGGCCGACGCCACATCATCATGCACCGCCATCGCAAATCCCATGACCAAGCCCGCGCGCCTCGCCAGTTGCGCGCCGCGCTGGCCGCGTGGACCGGTCAGCGCGGCGCAATACCAGACATCCACCACCGGACGCAGCGCTTCACACACGCCGGCCGCATCCTTGTCGGCAAGCATCGCCAGCACCAGGTGCGTGCGCCCCGCGCAAGGCCGCTGACGCAGCGCCACGGCCAAGGCGCGCGCCGCGTGCGGATTGTGCGCGACATCCAGTATCCATTCGACCCGGCCGGGAAGCACCTGAAAACGCCCAGGCAGGCGCACGGCCCGCAAGCCGCTGTGCATGGCCTCTGTAGTCAACGGCAGGCGCGACACGACCAGTTGCAACGCCATCAGCACCGCCGCCGCGTTCTGCAACTGAAACTCACCGGACAGATTTGGCAGCGGCAAGCCTGTGTAACTGTTCGAGCCCGAACGCCAGTTCCAACTCTCATCGACCTTGCTGTAGCGGTAATCGCGCGACAGACAATGCAGCGGCGCCGTCAGGCGATCGGCCTGCGCCAGCACACTGTGCGGCGGATCGGCCTCGCCGTACACGGCCGGCGTTGCGGGCCTTAGAATACCGGCCTTCTCGCGACCGATGGACTCGCGGTCCGGGCCGAGATACTCGACGTGATCGATACCGACGCTGGTAATTAGCGCGACATCGGCAGCGACGATATTGACCGCATCGAGACGCCCGCCCAGTCCGACTTCCAACACCGCCACGTCCAGGTTGGCTTGCGCGAAGATGTCCAGCGCCGCCAGCGTGCCGAATTCGAAATAGGTGAGCGAGGTGGCGCCGCGCGCCTGATCGATATGTTCAAACGCCGCGCACAACGCCGCGTCGTCCGCTTCCTGGCCGCGCACGCGCACACGTTCGTTGTAACGCAACAAATGCGGCGAGGAGTAGACGCCGACTCGATAGCCCGCCGCACCGAGAATACTCCCCAGCAGCGCCACGCACGAGCCCTTGCCGTTGGTGCCGGCCACGGTGATCACCGTGGCCGCGGGCCGGTCCAGCCCCATGCGGCGCGCCACGGACGCGACACGCTCCAGGCCCAT
>VFSW01001054.1_pt1 | contig 41091 bp, 38 predicted proteins | sample 5358111 | NCBI WGS metagenome assembly VFSW01 (sample SAMN11554181, study PRJNA540505) | mine drainage metagenome | isolation source: sediment from site ElyBrook_90M | place: USA: Ely Copper Mine, Vershire, VT | collected 2017
CTCCTTACTGTGATCCTTTCGGTGGCCGTTTACACAGTTCAATTTATACCCTCCTCTGGGTCTGCGATTCCGCCCGTGAGGTAGGCGGGATATTTGACCTTCGTCAGTATCATGCATTTAATGCGGCCTTGGATGGCCTTTAGTTGTGGCACCGCGTCGTAGCGATGACGACCCTCGTTTGGGCACGGTTCCAGCCGCGCTTCCAGGCTTCCAGGTAAATTCGCCGGCCGAACTGTTCGGCGGGTTCAATGGCGCCGGCATAGGTGGGGGAATCCGGATCGCGAATGGCGAAGCCCTCCTCATCCCACATGGTTTGAGTGAACACACATCCCAGTTTCACTTCGCGAGTATGGGCAGGCAGGCCCTCGTTCTTGCCTTGCCGGCCCATGGTCTCCTTCTTCACCACCGGGACGCCCGTTCCGTCCATTTGGATGTATAGGATGGGAATCGGATCCCCCCGCCACAACCGGCAGATCCAGTTGAACAGCCTGCTGAATCTCCCGCTGCTCGCGCCGCGCGACGTCCTGGCCGATGGCTTCCGCAGTGCGCTCCACCGATTTGGCGCTCACTTCCAGGCCGACCAGAATTCTCATCTGCTCGCTGCCGTGGTCGAACGGTGATTCCTGACCCACCAGAGCTTGCATGCGGCGCACGCCCGGAGAGTAATCGCGGTTCTCGATGTCGAGTTCGCGGTCGACAGGAAACTGGCCGTTGTGACAGTGAGGGCAAAGATACCAGGAACGCGTCAATTCCGCCTCGCCGAGAACGGCGAGAATCCGCCGCGAGCGTAGCTCACGGTAGCGGGCCTGTTGTCCGCACGGGCATGCGATGCTGCGGTGTTCCGGAGCGCGTTCGGCGAACTGCAACAACTGACTGAGAGCCACTGCCCCGGTGTGATGCATGGCGGTGCGAAATGCCATTTCCACCGCCTCCAGATCCAAGTGACCGGTCTGCCTTCGCTCGGCGAAAATGCGGCCCAACAGCGCGGTTACTTCCCGCGCGATCTCGGTATGGATCGCTTCGGCTGTTTTTTTTCCTCCGGTGTGAGCGCGTCCCCAACGGGACGCAAGGCGCAAATCTTCTCGTTGACTTGGACAACCTCTCCGCAGAGCTTTTGAAACCGATGAAACTCGGCCACCTCGTGCTGTGCCTTTTGTAGTGCCGCTGGAGAGCCAAAGGTTTCCGTTCTGGTTTTGCCCTTAATCCTGCGTGTCAGGCGGAAGTTGGGTCCATGGCCAGGATCGTCTCGTTCGGCGCAGTGGCAGTTGGGTTTACCGCACTTACCGGAAGTGGTCGTGATGGAGCCCCGCCGGAAATCGCCGATAACAGCAAGCTGGCGGAGCAGGTCAGTTCTTTTAGCCTCCAATAGAGGCAGAGAGTGGGGCATGCTGGCGACTCCTCCTCTTAGCGTATATAGCCGCTAAGATTTGCGCGACAAAAAAATGAACCCGACCCATCCTGCACTTTCACGTCGCGCACCGGTTGGCGGGCGACCACTTGCGCGATCCGCTGTCGCAGTTCCTCCTCCGTGGGCCAGTAGCGAGCTTGAGGCTCTCGCGCCCGCTGGTTGGCTTTGAAGTCGTGGACGTTCGACCGGAAGTCGGGATCGAGCTTAAGATGGGTCGTCACGACCTCAAGTGTCTCGAGGTCGCGCCAGACCTCGTCGCCGGTTAGATCGCTCTCACACTTTGAAACTATCGACAGGATAAGTGGAATTTCGTTCAAAAGATTGGTCCGCGCTTGTCGCTGGCTTGGTCGACCGTCAATTGCCAATGGGCTCCGCCTGTACAGATTTTCGGGCGTCTATTCCGTTGATCCGGGTCAATCCAGATTTGTAAAATCGCCCAACATCTCTCGGCAATGCGTGCCAGAACTGCCCGCGATACTTGTCCACCAAATATGTAAGGAGTTCTTCATAGTGGGATACTGGATACTCATCCCGTGCCTGATTTCCCCCGAAGCAAATGTAGTCCGGATGGACGTTCAGGAGAACCATTCCGCCGTGGGCAGCGATCCAGTCTATTTTTCGTTTCCATAAAGCTATCGTCGGCTCGCGGAGAATTGTAAACAGGGTAAAGTCTTGTACAAGGGTGTACGGCAATTCCACGTAACCGCCTCCTGCTGGGCCAGGCACCCAGAAGGGGAATATCGTCCGGACTCCGTCCGGCTCAGGCTCGAATGGGTCCGTGTCGAAGGTGGAGGCGTCGTATTCGGCCCCCAATTGATGCAACCATGAGAGCCGGTGCTGCATAAGGGGTGAGCGAAATCCTGAAGCGTTCCATTCCCGAAGATAATGTTTGATAGCTGCGGCTTTCGCGGCGAACTGCGCCTTTGAGTTATACAGCTTGCCGTCGTGCTCCAGCCCGTGTACGCCTACCTCGAAGCCGGCAGACTCAACAGTCCGACGTAATTCGTCGGGGACGCCGTACTCCCCCTTGGGAACAAAGTTGAAGGACGAGCGAAATCCCTGCTTACACTCGATGTCGATCACTTGCCGGACGCGCTGAAGACCTTTGTTGCCCTCAACGTCATGAGTTAGAACAACGGCAAATTGCTTCCCTTCGGGCCAGCCCGGCCAATCCGGTGGCGTCGCTCCAGCCAACTCGTCTATCGGCCAGGTATCTGCGAAGGCTGCTTTGCGGGAGATGGCGCGCCGCCGCCTCAGAAAAATTCGCACACTCCAGGGCAGGAGAGGTTTGATCAAGTAGTATGCGCGATTTATAATCATCGTCTTTTATCAATAGCCCACAGCGGCGAGTGTTAACCGATGTGCCGGTAGATCAGCGTCCCGAGCGAGCGAAACACGCGATCAGGCAAGTGCCCTGATACGGACCTCACGATTCGTTCCTTCCAGTCTGTTTTCTTGGGAAGGTGCGTCCTATTCGCGGAAGGCGATTCGCCAATTTTCCAATACGTTAGAGCGGAACGTGAAGCACTCCACCGATCCTTAAAGGTAACAAGCCCGGCGTCTTTCCAATCCGACCGACCCAGGTCGAAATGGCGCAATCCGTCCCACTTTGCGGCCTGGATTGATTTCCATAGCAGTAGGTGCATCCCGCCAAATCTATGAAACCGGGCGTCGGAGCAACCATACTTATAAACGAGCCCATCCTTGTATTGGAGCGAAATAATAGCCGCGATGGGCTGCCCATCCTTGAATGCAACGCGAATCTTGAGTGCTTTTCCAAAGTATTCGATGAGGTTGCGAAACCATTTTACTGGCTGCGGGGGCGTCCGGTGGCGGCGGCGCGTAACAACCCAAAGACGATTGAAGGCTTCCAGCAGAGACTCGGACTGGCCTTCTTGATAGGTGAGACACTCCCGTTCCGAGCGGCGAATTTTTCGCTGTGTCGAGTTCTTGTGGAGGTTCCGGAAGAGCGTATCCAGACTTGGCGTCAAATCAAGCCGGTGTAAGCAATAGCTAACGCCTGAATGTGTCCCGCGGGACAGCGTTGCCAGGAGATCGACTGGACGGGACTCACGGAACTCAATGTAACTTAGTTTCCTCTTCCGTCGTTCTTCAACCAGCGCTGAAAGGATGCTTTCCAGATCGGGTTCGGCGTCTACCAACACATCACAGTGGTCGGAGAAGGGAAGCGACACTGGCCGCCGGCCTGTCAACCAACTGTCGACCAGGCAAAAGACTGCGGCGTTTCGTAGCTCTTCATGCGGAGCATATGTGGTGAAGGCGATTGGCTGGTAGCAGTAGGTTCGCCGAAGGGCGCTAAGCCAGGGTCGGGTGTGAAAGACGGACGAGCCTGGGTGACTCCACAAGAAGCTGGTCCAACGTGGATCCGACAGGGGGTCGAAGGTATAGACTGGCTGCGGACCTTGCGTCAAGGCTGCACGTCCGAGTTGGCCGGCAAGCAGACTACGAACACGATGGTCATTGTTTTCCGTAATGCCCATAGTACTTCGAATAGAGTCGGCCTAGGCCCTCAGCACCGTTCAGAACTATGCCCAGCACATGCTTCCGTCCAATCACGGTGAGGGCTTGTTCAATAGCCTCACTGGGAGTGCGGTCTGCTCAGGCGACGAGCAGCGTGGCGTCGACTTGCCTCGAGTGTGACAGAGCATCTATCAGAGGCAACATTCGGGGGGTGTCAATCAGGATCCAATCAAACTACGGCGAGGGTCTTTCCAGCACCGTCTTCAACGCACCTGATTGTATCAGTTCCGTGGGATTGCCTCGCGGACTTCCCGCCTGTACCGAATACCAGCCCAGGGGGTCCACTTTCCGTAGCTGTGACAGCGGAGCCAAACCATCTTCCAGGCACTCGGCTAATCCGGGTCGCGGGCGAAGGCCCAGGCTTTTGGCTAGAGTCGGCCGATCCAGATCAGCTTCTATCAACAGAACCGTGCGTTGCCCCTGCTCCGAAAGGGTGGCCGCGAGGCTCATTGCAATGGTAGACTTGCCGTCCTTGGGCATGGAACTGGTAATCACGACGCTTCGGAGTTTTGCCAATTGCCTAAGTTCAAAACGGCGCATTCTCAGAAACCGGACGCGGTCTACGCCTGCGCTACGCGAATCGGTGAGCAATGCGACTCTATTCCCGGGATGGAGTTTCACCTTCTCAACCGGTGCGTGGTTGAGCCCCGAGACGATTCGGATCTCGGTGGACCCAACGACGGCCGCAGTACCGGTCCCTTGTTCACTTGTCCGCCCCGACTTCCAGAGAAGTTCCGAGAAGTTGATCATGAGGCGCTTCTTTGGTTGCCTTCGAGGAATGACGTCAGGGTTTAGCCGTGCCGAAAGACATAGAATTCAGCCGCGAACATCGCCAGTGTCATCACACATCCAGCTATCCATTCGAAGCCTCTCTTCCGACTACGCCTCCGGAATTCCGCGGGTGTTAGCACCAACGGCATCGCCAACACTATGGGCAGGGCGAAGGCTTGACCGAGCGCCTTTTCACTATGAAACGAACCATCTCGAGTGTCGATGAAAAATGCCAGCACTACGCCGAAAAGGACTCCCCCGGCCATTCCACCGAGGCAGATCTTCAAACGGTTCGGACTTGAAGGTTTCACGGGCAGAGTAGGTGGATCCACAAGCCGGAACTGCTGGCCTTCCTGGTTCTCCTCCAGGCTGGCGGTCAACTGGGACTGTAGTTTCTGTTTTTGCAGGTCCGTGTAGTCTTTCCTGAGCAGATCATCATCGCGGAGGATTTCGGCAAGCTGCTGCTCCCTGATCGGCGTCAGATTGAGGCGCGTCTGATATTGCTCACTATCCGCCTTAAGCTTCTTTTGCTGGTTGGAAAGTCTCTCAACCTCGGCTGCGTTGGCCGCGGCTTGCGTTATGAGCCCTGCGAGAGCCGAGTCAACTGAAGCCGCATCTTGCGGGTTCCCGCTATTAGCGCGGTCGAGAATACCTTGTATCTGGGCAATTTCCCTTTCTTTCTTGATCACTTCGGGGTACAGCGACGTGTAGCGGGCCAACAGTGCTGTTCTTTCCGATTGGAGACGAGCAAGCCGCTCGTTGAGTGACGATTCTATAGAGTCACGCTTCTCCTGTGCTTGCAATAAGCTGGTGGTTGTGGTTTGCAGTTGTCCCTCCACGCTCGTCAGGGCAGTCAGGTTTTCCATCTGCTGCTCGGGCAGTGCACCAAGGTTCTTCGTCTTAAAGGCCTGTAGGCGCTGCTCTTGTTCCACGAGACGCTGCTTGGCGGCATCCACCTGCTCGCTCAAAAATCTGGTAGTGTTCGCAGCCCCTTCTCCTCGGGTCTTCAGGTTCTGCTCAATGAACAGGGAGGTCAAACGACTAGTTACTTCTTGGGCCAATCGTGAGGTTGCAGCTGTAAAGGAAATGGTAAAGCCGGTAACCTCGCTTCGCCCAGATGTCGTCGTTTCCAGCGCCTGGATATCGATGTCCTTTTGCATTCTCTCGATGAGTGATTCCGGAGCCAGGCCCTTCTCATTTGCATACAAGCCCAAGTCCTCGATAATTTTGAGCAATTGACTGCGGGACAGAACCTCCAGCTTCAGGGCCTGCATGGCGACTGCAACGCTCGTGGTGTTATCTGGCTCTACGTAGCGCTGCGAAACCTGTTGTTGCACAACCATTACTGTCGCTTGCGAGACGTACACATTCGGTAGCTTCAGCGCGACTGCGACTACCGCCACGGGGATGCAGCACGCGGCGGTTAAGATCCACCAACGGCGTCGCGTCAGAAGACCCAGGACGCTGTCGATGGTATCGTTTAGGTTTAGCTTGCTTTCGGGCTCGGTCGAATTACTTTGGGTCTCGGGCAAAATGTTATCCTCGAAGGCCTACCCCTCTTCTTAAGAGCGCGGCGGGCCGTCCATACCGTCAGAGAGCACGCCTCGCGGCCAAGTACGGAAGGAGGGCGAGCTCTGCAATTCCAGGAAGGGGATCCCTCCAACTATACACGGATTCCACATCGAAGGTGACGAGCGAGCGCAGGTAGGCTACCCAATCTTGACGCCCCTGGAAGATTTCAAGGAGTCCGGTCGGCACGTCCGTGATGAATCGGAGCCAGCTGACTCGGGGACGGGCTCGACAAGGTCGAACTGCTTCATTAGTTTGATCCGCGAAGAGCATAGACGAGAAGTCCACTCCCGCGCCGAGACCGAGAGTATGATAGCCCCAAGTCCGCGCATTGACGTCAAGCAGTTTGTACTGACCATCGCCGGGATCGAGTTTGTACTCGAGCTCAACCAGCCCGTAATAGTTGATCGCCCGCAAGAACCGTTCGGACTGCTCCTCGACGATTGGAAGCTCGACGGTCTCGACGAAGGTGCTGGAACGTCCGAATTCGGGGGGATGTTGGCGACTCCTCCGGACAACCATGCTGCCGACCGCTTGGCCGCCCTTAAAAAAGGCGCAATAGGCGAACTGATGACGTCCGTCGCCGGGAATTAGCTCTTGAATCATAATCTCCCCCGGTTCCACTTGAGCCGGCACCCGCTGGAAGAGTTTCTTGAGCTCGACTCGGTCGTTCGCACGCCACGCTTTCGCCCTCGTTGCATAGATGAAGTGCTCTTTAATGGCGGGTTTCACCACCAAGGGAAGGTCCGCGCTGATCTGATCCAGTTCCTCAGCGCGGCGCGGATACCAGGTCCGGGGCGTAGGAATGCCCAACTCATTCGCGAGGCGATACGTATTACGCTTGTCCCAGGCCCACTTGACGGTGTTCCAGTCGGGTGTTGGCACTCGGAAGAATTCCGCCAACTGCGATCGGTGACGTGCAAAGGCCGCAACTGTCTCGTCCCTCGTCGGATAGAGCACCCAACCTCTGAGATCCAGGCGACGGCCAATCTCAAGGATTGTGTCCACCGTGTATCTCTCATCACGCAGATTTGGCACAGTGATCGCGTGAGTGGCGTAGCGCGAGAAGCGGCTAATAGAGTGCTCATCGTCAACGACGCAGACAGGTACATTCCTCGCCCCAAGACTACGAACTATTCCAAGACCTTGATAATCACCGCCGACGATAACCGCGCCAACCGGGGAGACCGACTGGCCGGCTTCTGAACGTTGCACCGATGACGACACGTTCGATGAATTTGACGTGCCGGCGGTCATACGAACCGCTCATGCCCATTGCTAGCTCCTGCCGCGCCAGCGACCGACCGTAATAGCACACGCGATGCATAATGCGTTCCGGAAACAAACTGCATCAGCGGGCCGAAGCTCCAGGCGGCCGGTGCTCCTAAAATGTGCAGTCCCGGCACCGACGTCTCCAGCCCCTCCTTGAGCACAGGGTACCCGCCATAGCGCTCAATAGAACTCAAGAGTTCCGGGGCAAGAAACTCGTACCTTGCAATATCTACACGGTACCCCGTGCCTAGAAGGACATGGTCGACTGTCCGCTCACTGCCATCGTCCAGCCGGACCTCCACTCGATCGCCAATCGGAGTTACCCCAACAATGGAACGCCCCAGTCTGATCGGGACATCCTCCAGCCGTTTCACCAGCCAGCGCGAGGCCGCGGGACGAATGGATCGCTTCCAGAGCTTGTCCTGAAACGCCCGGGGTAGCAGGCGCAGCACGTCCGGTCGGGCCATAAGCTGGCTTATGCCGGCGGGTCCCACGTCGGTAGGCGCGTAGAGAAGGCGCCTGACAAAGCCACCCAATTGATGATGAAGCGCCATAGATACAGACCCCTGAAGCCAATTGATTCTGTGCCTTCGGGCGACGACTTCTACCTCAGCGCGGTCTTCATGAAGAAGCGCCGCCGATTCGAGCGCACTCTGTCCAGCGCCAACCACGAGAACGCGCCTACCAGCAAACTGTCGAAGATCACGATGGCTGGAAGCGTGAGACGCGAGAGAGCACGGAATGTCTTCGAATTCCGGAGGCCGCCGCGCAAACATACCAATGCCAGCAGCAACGATCACGCGGCGTGAATGAACCACTTCACCATTTTCGATCGTGATCCGGAATCCCGTCGTGGTAGTTCCCACACGGACGACCTTTCGCCTGTCCAGGTCGGGCACAGCGCGACTTTGATACCACAGTCCATATTCAACAAAGCGATTAAGCGGAACCGGGTGCGACAATTGGCGGCCGCTCGCCCCCTGAAACGCCTCGAGCGTCAGCGCACGGCTCGGGTCGGCAATGTGGGTTGCGGTCCAATTGGAGCGAAGGAACATACCGGCGGGCATGTTGCGATCCCAGAATGACATGGGATCGCCAAACACGTTGACTTCCAGGCCTTTCACCGTTCGCAAGTGTGCCGCCGCGGAAAGCCCGTAAGGACCCGCGCCAATGATCGCTATATCGCAGCGTCTCATGACATCACACTCAAACGTCCCACCAGAAGCGCCGCTTCTAAATCGCCCTGATCAGGAACTCCAGTCTTAGTTAAGCGTATATCTCGCATCGCTCCTTTGCGAGATACGGGTCGTACAGCTCTTCCGGTTCGTAGACAACGACTTCACTGCCCCTGTTCGAAAACGCAAACGGAACACACATTAGCCTCTTTAGCTTCGCCCTTAGGGCTTCGCGTCGTTCGGGCGGAATGAAGAACAACATGAATCCGCCCCCCCCGGCGCCCAGAAGCTTGCCTCCAAGAGCTCCCGCGCTAAGTCCCGCTTCATATATTTCATCGATGCTGGCGTTGGTGATCCTGCTCGTCAGCGCTCGCTTTATCTTCCAGCTCTCATTCAACATATAGCCAAAATCATCTAACGAGCGGTTACTCGTAAGGATGTCCTCAGCTTCGTCGACCATCTGAAACATCGCGTGCAATTCTCTTTCCCGCCGTGGACTCACCTGCACTTGTTCTTGGGCGATTTCCGAAGCAATTCTGGAAAATCCCGTAAAATAGAGTGCCAAGTGCTCTTCAAGCTCCGATACTCTGTCTGGCCCAATACGGACTCGCTTTACGTCAATCGATCCGTCCGTCTGAAAGTTGATCCTATTAAGTCCACCGTGAGCTGCGCTAACCTGGTCCTGCGCGCCTACAACTTCCCGTATTACTGCCTGCTCCACGTGGATTGCATCGGCAGCAAGGGAATACTTGTCGCGGAATTGACCTTTAAGCGCATATAGGCCTTGAAGGAGGCCCACGGTAAATGCGGAGCTCGTCCCCAAGCCTGTCCGGGCAGGTAGGTCGGCGATATGATGAATTTCAATCCCATTGTCGATTCCGAGGAACTGTAGGCACCCGCGCACTGACGGATGTTGAATCTGTGCGTTGCTGCTAACGTTCTCGACTTTAGTATATGAGATTCGGCTGTGGTGCTCAAAGAACGGGGGTAGCCATCGGCAAGTAATATAACAGGATTTGTTTATTGTGGTCGAGAGCACCGCACCCCCGAACTGGCGATACCAGATAGGATAATCTGTACCACCTCCAAAGAAGGAGATTCGAAGTGGGGTGCGCGTCGTAATCATGATTTTACTCCAATTGGTTGATCGCCTTCTGGAAGGGACGGCTCACGGCTCGGCCGAAAGACGATAACGGTTGGCCCACGTTCGCCATGTTGACGCTGTTCAAGGACGTCAAAAGCGGTCTCAATGATACCTATCGTCGTCTTGAGTCGATATTTAACCTTACCATCCATACCTCGCGTAGCCATTCTAACGATGAACACTCCCCGGTCCGTCAGGAATTGTGAGTACCGGTCTAACATTCCCTTGACCTTTCCTAGCGGCACATGGTACAAGGACTCCCTGAGCAAAATGACATCGAAAGATTTACTCGGCACGTAAGAGAGCAGATCTCCGCGGTCAAAACGATTTTTGTCGTCTCGGCCGTTCACGTTGGTCCTCTCTCGGGCTTTGACTAAGGCGACCTCAGATATGTCTACGCCAACGTAGGTTTCGTAGGCACTCAATGCAAGCTCGTTCGCTGTGTTACCCGGTCCACATCCGAGGTCGAGGATGCTACCGTCTTCGGCATAGCGCTCCAGAGGGGAGTAGACGCAGTCGCCAGCCGTGTCATCTATAAAATCCCAGTGACCCTCGGAGAACTCCTTGTCCCAAAGGACCCTCTTCGTGTGTGCCGGGCCATACCTTTTGAGAAGGCCGCGGATAATCGTCAGTGAACGTCGTGCTATATACATGTGATTTTGGTGGTGTGGCTTACTGGTTCTGCTTACCGGCTTTTCGCGGGGTTTCGACGAGGGTCCTCGAATCACTGGCCTCTCAGCAAACCAGCATGCTTGGGTGCCCAAGTGAAATCAACAACTCGATGAAGGACTGGCCCCCGGCGTGCCGCGTGCGTTGGCACCGACGGCAAAAGGGTGCGCAGCTCCGCGTCTTCCATTTCGCAGACCAATGGCAGGGCAAATCACCCCTCCTGGCAGATACCACGCCTGGAACTGCGGCCTGCTGAGAGGCGGTTCTGTCTGGGTTTTCCTCACTAATCCATCTTCGCAAGGGGTGAGTGTGTTCGGCTCGTCAGACGCAAGCGTGCCTTGTCTAGATTCCTCGCGACGGACAGTCTAACGCTCGGCAGAAATATTTGAGCACGTTTCGCCCGTTGCCGGCCAAAAAGGCTGTCGATCCATGAGTATTTCCAAGACAATCGCGGCGGGAAGAGTTGACCGCCTAATTCGTTAGCCAAATCTTGTGCCTGCTGAACGAGATCCAACCTTTCCGGGTAGAAGTAGACCAGCCAGTTTTGCAGATATGTTACACAAGCGGCTCGAGCCCTAGCGCTATCTTCTAGCGACCTCATGTAACCGATATGCAACTTCATCGAAGTCCACTGTGCGTCGCGTTTCCTGTCTGATCGTCCGATGTAACTCAGACTAGCGGATCCAGCCATGCGGTAGAACACCTTCGCTTCTGGAACAAATCGAACGCCATCACTTGCAAGAAGCACGCGGCAGAAGTATTCGCCGTCGTCGTCTCCCAGGAGTCGTGTGTCCCATGGTCCTGTGGCTTCGGTGATCTCCCGACTCACGAGCCATGTGGCGGTCTGCATGTAGACGTTGTTGGCCAACTTTCTCAGCAGCCATTCCGAACGAGAAAGGTCACACCACAACGGCGATGGGGTAAACTTTGCTCGGTCGTAACGGTATAGGAACCGTCCCCAGGCAGAAGACAGGAGTGTTCGCGTGCTGTGACACTGGTTCAGTCCTGCTAGCTGCTTGGCAATCTTGTCGGGAGCTAAAAGGTCGTCCGCATCCAACCACTGAATATAGTCGCCCTGGCTGAGCGAAAAGGCGCTATTCCGTGCAGCAGAGCCACCTTGGTTCTTTTGGCTAACGACCCGCACGAAGTCGGACTCAAACCGGCGAGCAATGGCTAGAGTCTGATCCTTCGACCCATCATCAACGACTATAATCTCCTTTCGCTCCCATGTCTGTCCGATCGCAGACCGAAGAGTGTCAGCGAGCCATTCCTGCGCATTGTACGCCGGGATCAGGATCGATACCAAAGGTTTCATGTTGGATGCCCCCCCAAGAGTTCCGCGTATGCATTCCGGGTCAGTTCGGCGACCGCGTTCCAGGAATGGTGCGCATTCGCGAATTGCCGTATCTCCTGCCGTCGCCTTTCCAAGTCTTTGTACAGGTCGCTCGCGACATAAGTTTCGATGGCCTCAGCCAAAGCGAGCGGATCATCCGGCCTACATAGAAATCCCGTCTGGCCTTCAACGATTTCTTCACGGAAGGAGCCCACATCGGTCGCAACGACCGGTAAGCCATAACTATACGCTAAGAAAAGCACACCGCTCTGGAAGATGTCCTTATACGGCAGTACCATAACATCTGCTGCTTTGAGATACAACTCCACCTCCCCATCCGGAATGAATTGAATCCGGGAAACGATCTGTCCAGGCCTGAAATCACGACTGATTATCCGACTAATCTGCTCCAGGTATTCCTGACTGCCATTTTTGGGTTCACCGGCGATGATTAATCGGAACTTTGCCTGGCGAGCAACGAGGTACTGAAATGCGGCTAGTAACTGCTCGAGGCCTTTGTAAGGCCTGATTCTGCCGAAGAACAGAATTGCTTTTTCATCCTCGCGGATGCCAAGCAGCCGCTTCGCCGCGGAGGGTGTGAGATCCGTATCTGGAAAAGCATTGTTGATCGGGTGGCGAATTACCGTGACTGCCTGTTCACGGACGCCAAACTCGTTGATGAGTTCTGTTTTCATCTTTTGTGTATGAACGAAGATGCGGTCAGTCAGTCGATACTGAATTCTCAAAGTGACCCGATTCAACACCGAGTCGTTCGAGTCCCTTCTTGCCTGGTTCACATTGTGGGCAGTGAAGGCGATCTTCTTTCCCTTCACTTTGTAGTAGAGAAGCAGGAGCGTTCGATCGAAGTACTCGAACTTATTATGCCAAAGGATGTGGAGAATCCGCGGTTTCGGGGCCCCGGCGTAACGAACCAGTCGGACATAATATTTCGCCACTCGGAATAGTTTTTGAGTCACGCTTGCATGCTGCTGCTGACAGCCGCCTAGGTTGAGAAACTTTAGCCTTGGCGTCGCATGGAACTGGGGACTGTCGACCTCATCGCCGCCGATCACGTCCACAGACACGCCTTTCGGGGCCAACGCCATAGCTAGTCCGAAGGCGTACGGTCTGTCCTGGCAGCCCGTGAGCAACCCGATTGCCATTTCGTGTGGCGGCATATTATTCGGGTGCCTTCGTCGTCTCACAATTCTTTTGCGGTGCTTCCTCGGCTACCTGCCCCGCATGTGCCTGTGTCTTCCAGAACACCTCGATGGTTCTCTCACGACATCGATTGAGAGCATCCGCAAAATCGGTGGCATCCAGCCATTTTCCCAGCGCCAGACCTTGCTGGTAGTCGGATGCATAGTTGAATTTTCCGTCGGTAGCTAGGCCTTCCAGCAGCCTCACGCACTCCAGTCCTTCTTGCCTGAATTCGGGCAGGTTGATCTCAAAGGACAGAAATGGAACTGGGCGCTTTAGACCTCGCAATACGTGCGGCTCATAGCCCTCAACGTCAATCTTCACAAAGAACGGAGCACCGTGTGTCTGAACCAGCTCTTCGAGCGTAGTCGTGTGGACGGTCTTGGTTTGGGAAAAATGTAGGCCGTTGTGTCCACCTTCGATACGCGCATTGTCGCTCTTTAGTGTGTCAGCCCATTTCTTGCTAAGAGTATTTACGGCCGATCCGGGTCCGTCGATCCACATTGTTTCAGTCGTAATCGTGTCACTGGCTGCTTTCTGAACTACCGTTACTGGTTTTGGAACCAACCGAAACCGCAGAAACTTGTTGCGAATAAGCTCTAGGTTCACGTCATCCGGCTCGATTGCTACGACTCGTGCTCCAAGTCTTAGAAAGACATCCGTCTTACTCCCATCGTTTGCTCCGACATCAAATATCAAAGCACCGTGTGGGAGGCGATCGAGAAGGTTACGATAGAAATCAACCTCCTGGAGTCTAGCTGCGATCCAACTTCTGTGGGCTACTTTCCAGTAGAGATCACGAAGATATGAAGATCTCAGTCGCTGGTAGAGGCCGACTCGCCTTAGCCCTGGCAGAAGACCTTGTTTGAGAGTTGGCATTGTGTGTCTATTGATTAGTCCGACTGTGGAACTTCGAATCGAGTTCGAGAATTAGGAGCCGCAGCTATTGCGATTTCTCGAAGATTTCGCGCCCAAGATCGGTGTTCTACCGCTCCTTACTGTGTTCGGGGGCCGGTCGGCTTCGACGCAGCTTCCCGATCTTCCGAAACAACAACGTCGCGATTATGACGTGATAGCTGTCACCGATGCCTCTCAGTCGGCCGATCTCACGGAGCGCCGGCCTGATTCGGAGCTGACGGATTTTGCATTCGGCAGAGTCGTAGTAGATCAGGCGTAGCAGGTCGCGGATAGGTCGCTCGTGCTCAGACCCAGTCACTTCAGGCATTCCTAGCCACTTAGCGTATAAGTGCTGGAGGCTGCAGTACACTCGGTCGTCCCTCGTCGCGTACAGATTGCAAAGTCCGTCTCGCGAGGGGGACCTGTCAATCCGGACCAGCGGCTCCGCGACGAAGCAAAACTTCGTTCTGAAGCTCAACCGAAACATCACGTCCGTATCTTCTCGAAGTACGAGGGCTTCGTCAAACTTGCCGAATTCTCCCAACAACGAACGTCGCACCAAAAGGCTTTGTGTCCAAAACGGCACCCGGTTGGCCAACAAGTACCTAGCGGGCGCGTCCAGCGAGCCGAGTCTCGGTGTGTCTTCAAGGCCGGTCTCCTGGAAGACTGATAGTTTAAGATCAGGATCACCCTCGTAAACGCAGTCCGTGAAGCAGAGCCCGAACTCGTCACCAAACGCAGCCAAGGCCTCCCGTTGGCGCTCTATCTTCGTTGGTAGCCAGACGTCGTCGCTATCCAGGAATGCAATCCATTCGCTTCGGGCTTCCCGGAGGCCCCGGTTGCGTGCGGCAGAAACACCAGCGTTCTTCTGTCGGAATAGCGCAACGCGCGATCCATAACGGCTGCTAATCGCCTCGGCCGTGCCGTCCGTAGAACCGTCATCCACCACGACGATCTCGTCTACCGGCAAGGTCTGTGCGAGCACGCTATCAATTGCCCGCGCCACCTGGGCTCGGCGATTGTGGGTTGGTATAAGTGCAGAGATCTTCAAGGACTTACCTTCACGATTCCCAACGCATCAGCTGACGGAACAGTCCGGCTGGCTCCTACCAACAGCTGCAGATCCAAGTCTCTTCAGCAGAGCCTTTATCGGTCGCCCCGCCACTCTAGGCCACGTCATTACAGCGCGGCCGCCAGCCAGCAGACTACGGATTCGCCTGCCCTGACGCCAGTACAGTGACGCTCTGATGAGCCACAGGTTCGCGATAAATGATTTCTCCACATGCTCCCACCGCGAAAAGCGAAACATATCGGTCAACCCGCTAAGGGCGGCGGAAAGGTCACCCGCCAGAGCCAAGGTCCAGACCCAGTTGCGGTATCGGGCGGCCAAAAATCGCTGCTGCTCCGCTGTGCTTACGCCTAAACTATTCAGCAACGCAGGTGTGATCACACAGTCCGAACTCAAAGTGTCCCGCCGCCTGGTCTCCGACAACAAAGCAATTTCCCGGGCGCCAAGCAGGCTGAGAGCCTGCTGCGCCAATTTTCGTTGTGATACCTGGCTCGGATGAATCCTGTACTGGAGCACGACTCTATCCAGGTTAGCGAGTTGACTGCACTCTGCCATTCGCAGCCACAAGTCATAGTCCTCGGCGTCTAGAAAGGCGCTTCTATATCCCCCACTCGCAATCAGGTGGGTTTTCCTCATAATTGTGGCTGGGTGACAGAAGGAGCCCTCGACCTGATAGAGGGCGACTTCAATCGCATGATGGCCCACCGGGTGACGGCAGGTCCCAAACACAGTGTCATTCGCATCGATGTACTCGATACCGCCGCCAAGAAGGCCGACATCGGAATGTTTTTCCATAAAGTCGACCTGCCACAGCAAGCGATCATGGATGGCGATGTCGTCGGCATCCATTCGCGCGATGTATCGGCCTTGGGCCACGCTGCATCCTCGATTCAGGGATTCAATCAACCCTCTATTCTCCTGGCAATAAACACGCAACCGCGAGTCCCTTTTTTGATAGGATTCGAGTATCGATGCGGATCCGTCAGTGGAACCGTCATTGATTACAATAAACTCGAAATCACAGAAACTCTGGTCGAGAATGCTTTCTATGGCTTCGGTCAGAAATCGCTCGCCGTTGTAGACGCTCATTACGACGGACACCAACGGAACGGTCATCGACCAGAATCCCTCAGGCGGCGTCCAGTCGCCCCGCTGTTGTAAAGTCCACGTTTCGGCGACGATTTGTCACGCCAACCAATGCGCATGTCAGAGAGGACCGTCATGTAGAAGTTTTATGCTATGTCGAGCGGCCTTCCGCAAGTGCGCCACATTCTGACGGGCGATTTGGTGTTTTGCGGCCGGCGCCTAATGAAGAATCTCACCGTGGAGGCGCTGCTGGCTGGAGCATACGAGGCGATTTGAGGCGATTCATTCAGAGCAACTTGTGAGGGCAGTCTCCTCGACCTGTAACACGGGAACAAGCCTGGAGTGTGGAACGATGTATCCGTGATCTCGAGTATGCGGGAAGGAACGTCCTGCGGTAGGGCTCGTTAGGATTTCAAACGACAGCGCAGAGTGAACGATGTCATACGTAGACGTATTGTGGGGCCCCACCCATGCGGTTATTTGGTAATTGCCGGGAATTAGCGGCGGTAGCTCAATCGTCACTTCGAGTTCGCGAGGGAAAACATCGTACGAAATCGTCGGCTCGAGAGACGGGAACGCCTGCATTATGGCCACTGACGCAGCGTCAAGAATATCGAGGCAGATGACCGCGGGAGCGTGAGGACGTAGACTTTCTAACTCTACGGCAATGCGCAATTTGTAGTGTGGCTGATCTCCGAGGAGACTAACGCGCATGGATCGAAAGATCAACTGGGCGTCGGAAGGCGGTTCAGCCGGTCGCTGCCACTCCTGAGTGATCGATCCCGCCGATCGACTATAAGCTGCAATCGCTTCCGATGGGTCGCTGCAGTCAGACAAGACACGCCCGTCCTTTAGGACGATCGCCCGGCTGCATAGGCTCTGGACGGCCGCCATGTTGTGGCTGACGAAAAGCACGGTACGGCCGCCCTTGGAGACGTCCTTCATTTTGGCTAGGCATTTCCTTTGGAATTCCAGGTCACCCACCGCCAGGACTTCATCCACAATCAGGATTTCCGGCTCAAGATGGGCAGCCACGGCGAATGCCAGGCGCATGTACATTCCGCTGGAGTAGTGTTTCACTGGAGTGTCAATGAATTGTTCTACTTCTGCAAAGGCCACAATTTCGTCGAACTTCCGTTGAATCTCGGCCTTCTTCATTCCCAGGATAGCGCCGCTTAGGAAGAGATTTTCTCTCCCCGTTAATTCCGGGTGAAAGCCGGTGCCAACCTCGAGCAAAGTCCCCATGCGCCCGTGTACTTCCGCGAGTCCCCGGGTGGGCTTGGCCACGCGGGCAAGCACCTTGAGCAACGTGCTCTTACCGGCGCCGTTACGCCCGATGATCCCCACCACATCGCCCTTGGAGACTTCAAAAGAAACATCCTTGAGGGCCCACAGTTCGCCCGAACCGCCCCCTGAATGCGCTTTCTTCCGTCCCAACCGTCGTGCGGGCGCATGCAAAGCGCGGGCCAGTAGGTCGCGCAGAGCCAGGTACTGCGCCCGCTCACCGATTCGATATAACTTGCCAAGCTTTTCCGCTTGGATTGCGATGTCAGTCATCGGCTATACCACATCAGCGATGATGCCCTCCATTTTTTGAAAGAAGATTGCGCCACTAACGACTATGAGCGCCACTGCGGACACGGAGGCCATCAGGAGAATGCTGGGTGGGTTGCCGCGCCCAGTAAGGGCCCAGCGGAATCCCTCAATAGCGCCGGCCATCGGATTCAATCCGTAGACCCAACGCCAGCGCTCAGGAATGAGGCTGCTCGCATAGGCAACAGGCGAAGCGAACATCCAGAACTGTACCAGAAACGGCACCACATAGCGAAAGTCCCGATAAATTGCATTGAGGGCAGAGAGCCACAGCCCCACGCCTAGGGCCGTGAGGATCGCAAGTATGAGAAAAAGCGGAAGTAGTAACATTGCGAATGTCGGGCGAACGTGGTAATAGGCCATCATGACTAGGAAAAACGCGAAGCTGATGCCAAAATCCAGTAGCGGCGAAATGACGGCAGACACAGGAAGTACCAGGCGAGGAAAATAGACCTTCGTGATCACCCTCTGTTGTTCCACGACGACGTTGGTAGCATTTTGCAGAGCGCTCGCAAAATACATCCAAGGGAGAAGACCGCAGTAGAAAAACACAGGATAAGCTAAGCCCTCCGAAGGCATTTTGGCGAGTTTGCCAAAAAACAGACTGAAGACAACCATTGTTAAGAATGGCTGTAACACGGCCCATGCAGCTCCGATTACAGTCTGCTTGTAACGAACCTTGATGTCTTTCCAAACGAAAAAGTAGTTTAGCTCGCGAGCTTCCCAGAACTCGCGAAGGTTTGGGTCAAGCCAGCGCCCAGGAGGCGCGATACGACAAACTCGCGAACCGACGGCGGCAGATTGTGTCTCTGAGCTCATTGAACCCTTTCCTTCTTTGTGCCTGCGCGCGTTGAGTTAAAGCGGTCGCCGACGAAGTGCATCCGATTGATCCGAGGACATTGTGCCGTCCGCCTATCGAACCAAAAGCGGATCACTCCACCCGAGGTGATGATCTTCATCAGTGCCACGACGCGGGCGGAGTTCAGCGGGACGCTGGGGCCTTCCATAGCTACGCGAAACGGCGCTTGCACTCACAACAGTCAGCAGGAGAAAGAACCACATCGGGTGCAGCATTCTGAAACCCGCCTCGGCGACACTATAGATTGCGGCTCCGGCCACGTAAGCCAGCATCAGACCGCCTGTTCCGGGATCGCGGCGAAAGGCGGCGCAGGCGCTCCGGTACCCGCTAAGGAGTATGAGCGAGATTAGGCTCACGCCGACCAGACCGAGATTGAGGTACACCTCGATGTAGCCGTTATGCGCTTCGTTGAGACCCCGTGCCCCGAACCAGCCGGAGAGGCTGCGAGACACCTTCTCGACGTTGCTCGGCGTGATCCAGAAGCTTTCAAACCCAGCGCCGAAGGCCGCGTTGGGTGCTGCCGGAATCACTGCCTTCCAGATATCCGTACGCCCCGTAAGGTTCGTCTCCCTACCCAATGCATGTACGACGCCCGCCTGGCCCCCGAAGAGCATTGCCAGGCCACCCGCAATTATGATTGTCAAAACGACCGCATGCACGGCGGCGGGTTTGCGTCTGATAGTGGGGAGGCCCGTCACAAGGATCAGCCCGCTGCCGAGGATGAAGCAGGCCACGGCGGTGGCCGAGTGGGCCATATACAAAAGCGCCACGCAAAAAGTGAGCAGGATACCCTGAGCCAGCAGGTGGCGGCCCCTGGCAGGTTGGCGTCTGGCGCGAAGGAGCGCGAGAACACTCCATAGGGCGCCCAGGCCGATAACTAATACGAGGACGCCGAGGATGTTTTTGTTGGTCGTCACACCGGTATTCATTGCGTCTCCGTCCGGGTCGTATCCGCGGCCCAGGTCGGAATACTTGATCAAGAGGATGGAGGCAGGCACTAAGACAAAGCCGGAACGGAAGAGAAGACGCCGAAGCGCCGAGATTGGTTCTGCATCCGTTGCAACGATAAGGACCATCACCAGTTCGGCGACGGCCTTGATCCATCGCTTGAAGGCTACATCGGGGAACGGCGACCAGAGGACGCTCACGAGGCAATAGGTAAAGTAGATCAGGATGAGGCTGTTCGCTCGAAGTAAGACTTTTGTATGGCCACTCCGACTGAGGAGAACTATTATACCAGCAGCTAGAAGGACGCCGAAGACAAAAGCGTCCGTAGGGCTGCCGTCGAGCTGATTCTGACTCGGGGGGCTGATCCCTAGCCAACTCGAGAGAGGCCTTGATCCAATGATCGAGAACCAGACGAGCGGCAGCCAGAGGGCTTTGGAATTGCGGGCGGATTTATCGCGATCCAGGAAGAAAAGACCTGTAGTCCCAGCAATGAAGACGAGGAGAGCAAGCGAAAAAGACATTCTATACGTCCTGGGTAGCGCCTTGTCTCTGGCAACGTGCGATCACCTTGGCATGCCATCTGGCCGCCTCAGGACCAGCCCCCCTGGGAATCCGCGGTTTTGTTCGGAGCGCTCTTCTTGTGTGGATCATACCGCGCATCGTCCATGCCGTAGGATCTTCGCCTGCCACACGGGCGGCCCGCCAAAACTCAGCACAGGGGTCCTATCCAAACCGACAAGGCCACCACCGACCTTGGGCTTTTGGGAACGCCAAACCGGCGCTTAACCCCGATGTGGAACTTAGAGGATAAAAATATCCGCCGTCAGAAGGTCACTGAGGAACCGCGCTAAGATTTGTCGGAGGATTTGGCGAACTTCCACGCGCGCCGTAGCACGTGTTTTCGTTGAACGAGAGGGCGTTCGCGTCCGTTCCCGCTACGTTCATCCCCATGATGTTGTACGCGCAAAGCATCGCGGGATTGGCATTGGCGTGGCCTCCGAGACCCGTAGCAAGGGTTCCACCGGTGCATTGGGAGGCGGATATCGCCATGAATCCGGCATACGTGCCGTCTGAGCATATTCCAATCGTTCCACTCGAAACGTCAGGGCCGATTGCCGGCCATGGAGCAGAACCGAACCAAGACGGCTTGGACGACAGGTAGAACGAGACAGGAAGCGCCCCTTGGCCAGCTCCGGTATCGCCTAACGTAGGAACCGCATTCCCGTAGGGACTGATTGTTGTGGGGATTTCCGACGTTGAACCGCAAGTGGTACTCCATCTTGTATCCGACGAGTTTCCGCACCACCGAATCGCCCCGGTTACGGTGTCGTAATTTCCCCACCGCATCAGGTAGACTGGCGTCAGCGGATCGTAAGTCCCGACGCTTGAACAACCCGAGTTCAAACAGAACCCATTATCGAGCCCGTTATTGGACCAGCCAGAGTTCTCAGTGTAGCCGAGCGTATAGATCGCATACTCGCCGCCTCCACCTGTCCCACCATGGGTGGCTCCTGTGATCGACGAAGAATACTGATAGGTAGTGATTTGATTGTTCGCAGGAGTGCCCAATACGTTCCCGATCACGTTATAGTAGCGGCTCCCCGCGTATAGATTCAGAGGCGTCGTCTGAGCGGTGCAAGTGTTTAATCCAGCGCCGCCGCAACCGGCTGCTTGATTTCCCGCTATGTAATTACGGAATATCGTCTCAAGGTGGTGCGTACCGTGGACCGTATCTGATGTGTAGCCTGGACTGACATTCCCCTCCAGAAGATTGAAGGCATCTCCAGAGGTGTGCGCGTATAAGCTCCCTTGAAAATATCCGGCGGTCCCGAACACGTCATCTACGGCAAAGTTGTAAGCGAACACGTTTCCTTCCGCGCCGCCATTATTGTTGGGGCAACTATCCGTGACCTGCTGGCAGATGTTGTTCTGGAAGATATTGTCTCCCGCTACATCGAACTCGGTAGTGTAACTCACCGACATATGGGACTGACTTTGGTAAAAATAGCTGTTCACGATCATGCAGTGCGAAGCCACCAGCAGTTGGATATGGGCGCGGGCCGCATACAGCGAGCGGATACCTTTCACATAGCATTGGTAGCAATTCATCATGATCACGGCGTCCGTCCCGGTGACTGCGCTCTGATCTAGTGAAACGTCCTCAAGCCCGACTCCCTGAACGGTTGTATTCGCAAACCAAGCTTGCGGTGCTTGGCCGCTTCTCCAGTTCGGCATGTACAGCCCCGGCGAGATTGTGACGTTGCTGCCGGCAATCCCAGTCACTGTCACGATCTGTGCCTGGGCGCGAATACAGGTGCCGGCGACGCAAGGCCCGTCCGTTCTGGAAAACCCTCCTTGCAACCCATCGTCACATGCGGCTCCCGCCGAACAATTCCAAATCTGGCCGGTGTCGAGGGTTTCGTCTGCCTGATCCAGCTCAAGTATGCTCCCGACGTGAAGGTTTGAGAGGTTCCCCTTGGCCGGCGCAGTAGAACCGCAGTTCGCCAGGGTTATTGTCGTTGATCCTGGCGAATACCCGGCCGTCCAGTCGCAGACATTGTCTTCCTGTCCGGGGGAATTGTATGAGCCGCACATGGTGACGGAAGTATACAGCCCGTTGCAGCTCGCGTGGCCGCTTAAGACGATAAAGGTCTGATCCGCGCCTTGGCCCCGCAACGTCACATCGTTCGTGTTCAGGTTAATTCCTGCGTTCAGATAGAAGGTTCCGGCGCCCAGCGAGACAAATTCGCCCGCCGGGCACGCCGCGATGGCGGTGTTGATCGTAGACGGGGAAGCTGGTGTTCCACTCGTTCCGTAAGCTGCGATGGTCGCGCCACACTGGGTTGTACGCGACGGGATTCCACCCGGAATTCCGGCGCTTGACCAGTTAACAGCCCGGCTGGGGTTGATGATCCCCGACCAAGCTTGAGCCCACGCGGCCGGGCACAGGAGCAGCCAGCTCAAGATGATTAGATTCATCGGCTTAACCGCAGCGGGCGATGAGCCCCGTCGGAGTCCGACCGATCTCGGTGACCACCGACCGTCGAAAATAACTTCCACAGATTACCTCCTGCAGTGTCAGCAAAGCCTTAATTGTTGCACAGCTTGATGTTGCAAGCAATTCTGTGCCCATAAAGCTGGTACTGACGCCGATCAAGTACTTCGTGGAAGTTATCGGCTTGAATCCTAGAGAGCGTTAGAGGAGTACATATAAGATGGGCGTGGGCTATGTAATTTTTACATGGTTCTCCGGTCGCTTTCCTTTGCCACCGGCGGCATTCAGCGCTGATCAGTAGTCATGGCTCCCGCTATCCCCAAGGAAACATAGCCAGAACTCCCTTGGGAACGTTCTACCGGCACGTGGCGGTCAGTCATCTGACATCGATGAAAAGCCGATGCAGCAGTTCGAGAGAGAGCAGCCGGTGAATCGCGTTCGTATAGTTGCGGTTACCCTTCAGATGGCCGCGGACGACGGCCTCAACGCCGCTCCGTTTTAGATATGGCCGCGCGAGCGTGCGCGAATCGAGCAGAATCTCCTGGACGTACTTTGCCAGGGGATCGCGATACCAGACCCGGAAATGAGCAAACTTGTGTCTGCCAAGGAAGAGGCGCTCGGGGCGGAACGGCGAAATGAGATGGTCGATCCGCGCCACGAACTGCGGCATGCCGTAGTCGTAGGCATATTCGGACTTGAACGTGAAATCGAGGATTGCCCTCGATGCCGCGGACATAAAACCCGACGTTCCTCCGAAGCCACGATCCGTTCGGATACGCCCAAGAGCTTGATTTCCGTCACCAATCAACCTCAGGCAAACGTCGTTGTCTGCGAAGGCATCGCCCTTTGCAACGGTCAAACTCGGCGCGCGGAAGGCCGTACGAACAAGATCATTATCGAGAAATGGAAACCGCACACCCACCTGGGTTTGCTCGAGAACGTCGACCGCGCGCTGAGGAGTTTGCGAAAAGGCGATAAAGGAAACCGGGTGTAATTTGAGCAAGCCACGGTACGTCTCCTTGGCGGCCTGGACCTGCGAGACAAGCTCCGGACTGTACAGACCTGGGGTGGGCTCCGAGGGTTTGAAGCTACGCAGCCGGCGCAGGATCTCGCTTCCATAGACTCCGCCCATCCGTACGGGAGCCGTTTCACGAGCTTCCTCGTTGGCGAAAAGCGCGACGGACCGGCTGACGTCGGCGGACCCGTCGGTAAGGTACACCGTCCGCTCGGCGTAGTGCGGAAAACGCGAGAGGAAATCATCTCCCACCGTGATCACCTTGTGCTGCTGCTGGCAGACGTTAGCCACCCGGCGGGCAACGGTCACGTCCCGGCAGTCCCGGTAAGTACCGCCAAAGGTGTAGCAAGGAAGCGAGCCTGGGGCGGCCCTCTGCCAGGCCATGATCATCCGGGTGTCTAGTCCTCCCGTCAGAGACATCCCAATTCGCTCCTGGCCATTGAAATACCGAGGAAGTTTCCGCGAGAAGATCTGCCGGACCTCCTTGTAGTAGGATTCCGCGTCGAGGGGAGGTTGCTCCTCCCACTCCCGCGCCTGGAAGTAGGCAGCTCGTCGCGTAATTGAGCCCTTCCGCGAGACCCACGCTGCGCCCGGAGGCAGCAAATGAATGCCCTTGAACAGTGTTCGGCTCTCCATGACGCAACCGCAGGAGACAAGCTCGCCCAACCCGTGGGGATCCACCGTGCGAAGCTCAGGGCGCACCGCGAGAATCGCTTTGGCTTCGGCCGCGAAATAGAAGCCTTCCTTCGCCTCGTGATATACGACCTGATGCATTCCGTACCGGTCGTTGAACAGTGTCGCCGTTCCGCGCGTCCGATCCACCAGGAAGCCTTGAAACCTGCCGTTCAGACCCGCCGGAAAAGCGGGGTCCTCCTCGTAAAGGTGAACAAGATAAGCAGCTCCCTCCGCGTCAAATTCATGCCCACGCTCCTTGAGTCCGCGGATCGTCTCCGGTTCGGGAAACTCCTCGCCCGAAAACACAAGAAGGACATCCCCCCGTTCGTTGCAGAGCGGCATCCCATCGGAGAAAGAATTCTTCCGCGCCGCCCACCCTAAATACACACCCAAAGATTCATCAATCCACACGCCTGTCCTGTCGTCGGATTCGTGGCGAATCGCCTCCACCATCTGCCGCAACTGGGGCTCCGCGCATTCACGAGGCATTCCAGTCAAGAGACCGACTATTCCTGGCATATCAGATCGAGTTTTACTTGGAGAAACAACAACTACGCTCCGCGCCGCTTTTCGGGGGAAGACAGCGCCCCACAGGTCAAGGATTGGAGCCGGCGGAAGGATTTGAACACTCCGCCTGTCGAGTACTATTCGACCGCTCTGCTATTAAGCTACGCCGGCTTATCAACGACCTAACGCTGTACCATCTAGCACGCGCATTCACCGATACCTTAAGGACAGAATATGGGAGGAGTCCAACTACACCACGATGCAGGCCCAGCTTCAAGCAAAGCCTCCCCCACAGCGTCAATGGTATATAGAACCTCGGAACGAGAATCTCTGCAAATCCATTGCGGACCTTGAATTCCCGTAACGGACTATCACGCTTGTTGCCATAATTCAGGAACCCATAAATCAGATATGGCACACCCTTTGCTTCGCATACCTCAACCGCCTTTGCGAGCAAGGCGTTGGAAGCCCTCTTATCATGGTGCCTTGGATTTGACTGAATTTGCAGAATTGAAGCGGTCTTGTCCGCATAAACCAACTTCACAAAGCCGACCAACTCCTCGCCGACATAGGCGCATATGAAGTCACTCCGGTCGAGATAGGATGACTGATCTTTCCTCACCTGCTCAAAGGTCTTGCCGTAGTGTACATTGGGAATTTTCTGTCGAAGCGGAGCGTCGTCGTTCACTTCAATGATCCCCTTGATCAGGTCATCATCAAGCTCCCTGAGCCTTACCTCAACCCCGCGCTTCTTCGACCTTCGTACATTCTTACGAGTCTCCTGCGGCAGGCCTTCCCACCAATCGTTGAAGTTGGTGATATGAATGGCAGCCACACTATCCCACTCCACCCGATACTTATATTTTGGGAGTGTCTCCGGGAGCTTTTGTGCAAAGGTGAAGATATCTCCTCGCAGGCCGTGCGATCTGTGGTCTTTTAGAGCCTTCACGCAGGATTCTGGGTCTACCAGGGCGTTACTCGACCATTGTTCCTCGTGAATGACGGCCAGCTTGATCCATTTCCCTTTGAGAATCACCGTGACGCCGTTTGTAGCCACGCCACGGATCTTGATCCACTTCCCCTTAATACTAGTTTCTACAGTCCGACTCGTCATAGCTTGGATCTCTTGTCGCCGCGAGGAAATGTCACACTTGACACGTAAAGTGCGGTCTTTCCCTTAAAACACATCTTAGTGCCTCGCGATAAACTTCCGCAACCTGCGCATCTGCTCTTTTCTTCTAAATTGGACGAGGTCGGCGGGCACCTGCCGCTCAAGGCCCGTCAGCATGGCCCAGGTAAAGCCCACGAAGCGAAGGACTCCATTTAACAGAATGGGCGGACGCGTCATCTGATAAATGCTTCGGAAGAACTCCCAGGCTGGGTGCGTGCCAAGTATGTAGTCAGCACGCCCCACCTTGAAAGGAATGAGCAACTTACTCTGCGTGGCTGTGCCCATTGTGCGGTGGTGAACGTAAGTTTTTTCAAGAAAGGACCTCGTTTGCCAGCCTCTCATTCTTGCAGTGATTACCGCAACGTGATCGACGCCCCCGATCTTCCGCGGTACGTAACCGCCGACTTCTTCAAAGCACTGCCGCCTAAACATCTGGGCTTGGCCCGATACATGTTCAATGCTGGTGAAACGGTAATCGTATTGGAGTGATCCTTCGCGGAAAGGCGTTCCCGCAACCCCCAAGCGGGGGTTCTCAGCAAACTTTCTCAAGAGGAAATCAAAGTAATCTATTTCGAACTCGACATCTGCATCTAGGTTGGCGATTACGTCGTAGTTCACGCCCTGCATCCTTGCGTATCCGGCGTTGAAGGCAAGAACTTTCCCCGCGAAATTCCGTTCGCGACGCTCGGGCATTCGAACCAACTCCATCCAGGGTTGGTTAGCTGCGTATTTCCTAACGATGTCGTCCGTGCCGTCGGTCGAGCCGTCGCTCACAATTACCCATTTGAGCGGCCGAACTGTCTGGGCGACCACGGACTTGATGGTCATTTCGATGAACTGCGCTTCATTTCGCGCAGGGGTAATGAGAACGTAACTCGGTAGCGGGTGCATGCCTACGCTTCGACGGAGGTTGTATACTGTTGGTGTTTCGTCTCGTTCGAGTCATGCAGGAGGGTGCAGAGCGCCAGCAGCATCCACGCCTGAGACCACCTCATATATGAGGTTCGGATAGTGCAGGACCGGAGAACGCGGTAATAAAAGAAGCCCCGATCATCCCACATATGGTTCATGGCCCATCGATATACAGAATGCGCCAATGGGACAAGGCTCGCGTCGAGATCTCGGAATGTCAGAAGCGTGATGATGCTTTGCGCGACGCAGTGAATGTCGATCGGATATGTGCTGTTGTGGAAATATCGAGCAGCTCCATCGCTGCGGAAAAAGTGCGCCTGGTAGAAATCGATGCCTCTGCGAATGCATGGTTCAAACTCTTGGGTTTCCGCGTAGCGGTCGATCTGTTGCAGGGCACACAAATTATACCCGGTGTGAAAGTTGTCGACCCATTGTTGCGTGCCTGCCTCACCGTAAGGCCACGAGCCGTCGTCGTGCTGGCGTGCCGCAGAGTAATGGGCGATCTTGATGGCAGGATCGAGGAACTTCTTCTCGCCAGTGAGCCGGGAGACCCGGCAAAGCAAAGCAGCACCAAGGAAATTCGCATTGTAGATCTGCTTTCGCACCGATGCCTGAGGGTAGCTCAGACCGGCGACCGAATTACCATCTGTCCAGTAGAGTTCATTTAAAATATACTCGGCTGCGCTTGCGGCCATGGTCAGGCACGGTGCCTCCTGGCGCTGCTCATAGAGATCCAGAAGCGCGTTGGCGACGAAGGTGGTGCACACCAAGTTAGGAGCTCCACTCGGAACAACGAGAGTACGCGTCTGCCACGGAAAGCTGTACCCCCAACACCAGTAAGGAGCGCCTGGCGAGCGGTGCGCCACCAATCTCGACATGAGCGAACTGACGAGCTCTGCGGTTCCGAGTTCCGGAGTCTTCAACAAGGCTGACAGAAACAGCGCGATCCCTTTTGGGTTCTGCGTCTTGGGGATCTGCAGCAGAAAGCGGACGTTGATCGGGCTTCGCTTTAGGGTCTGGGTGAGCACCAGGCGTGGAAGTCGAGAGTTGAGCGGTGGCAACGCTGTGAAGAGCCTGCTGTTTAGGGCATCGTAAGGATCGTGGCCAGCCCACCCATTCGCACGACAGTAGGCTAACAGCTTCTGCGCTGCAACCTCGACATCAGTCAAAAGAGTTCGATTGTCCATGGCGGCGGCGTAAGGTTCAGGTGCCTGACATCCTGCTAGACGACAGCCTTTGTGTGAACGGCAACAGGATCTGATCCGGCAGCGCCAACCAGGTCTTCGATCAACCTCAGATATCGCTGCTTCATCAGGTCCCACCGAATTGGGGCGTATTCATCCTTGGCCCTAGAAGCCAGCCGAGCGCGCAATTGAGGATCTCGGTACATGCACACCATCTGCTTCGACAAGTCGGCGGGATCATTGGGCTCAAAATATGCGAGTGCATCCTCGCTGAAGTAGTGCCGTATCGCCTTCAGACGCGAAATAAGGACGGTCTTGCCCATGATGATGAATTCGGGCAGTTTATTCGGAAACGCAAAATCAAGAAAAACGTCACGACGGATGGGTAGAATACCGACGTCACACTGACTCAACCAAGTCGGAATCTCGGTGGACTCGACCAGTCCAACCAGCCTGACCTTTGAAGCCACACCGCGCTCTCGGGCCAAGTCCGTCAATGCACCCGCTTCGGGTCCAAAGCCTAGAATCCACAGCTCTGCTCCGGGCATTTCTTTGTAAGCGAGCGCGAATGCTTCAATGGCGATGTCGAGCCCGTAGATATGCGTAAGAGTTCCGTGGTACATCATCACGAACATCTCGGCGCTTCGGGGAGCCGGAGCAGCGGACGGACCCAAACTGGCGCCGAATCTAGCCTCGTCAGCAGCGTTCATCATTACCGTCGATTTCGAGCGCGCTAGCCCGCGCTGTGCAAGAAGATCCTGAACTGGCTCGTTGATTGTGATCACGTGATCGGCAAAATTGAAACTGACCCTTTCCATCCATGTCAGCAGACGAATTATCCACGATTCCTCGGCCCGGCGGTACTTGGACATATAGAATTCTGGGGCAATTTCGTGCATGTCTAAAATCAGCTTGGCACCCATGCATTTCGCCAAGATGGGGGCGAAGATCAGGAAATCAGGCAACGTGTTGACGTCGATCGCTACGTAGCGCCTCCGCCGCATCTGTAGAGGCATTCGAGCGAATACCCATAGGAAGAACCCAGCGTACTCGACGAAATAACGTGCTCGAGAGCCCCGCTTCTTCCTCAACGAAATTGTATGGACGTTGACACCGTTGAGCGAGTAGCTCTTCTTTCCGTGAGCGGCCCGAAGTGCCAGGACATCAACCTGGTACCCGGCAGCAACGAGAGCCTGGGCCTTCCGCCGGACGCGCGGGTCGATATCGTAAACGTTCTGAACTACGAAACACACCGATTTCATGAGAGAGAATATAGCGCGATGCCAGGAAGCGTAGCTGACAATGCCGAAGCCATTTGAAAATCGAGGTCGTCGGCGGACGTGCCGTTCCAGGGAATGTCAACGAACTTCGTAGTTGCCTCGCACACGGGTTCGCGACCCTTGACTCGGCGCGATGGCCGGTAAAGCCGTATCGTCAAAGGAGGTTGAATTTCCCCTCCCTCGTAGCAGAGGCGCGTGCGCGTGCCTTCCAGACCCTCCATCCGTTCGAAACGCACCTCCCGCCGTTTCCGGAACCAGGCGACAACCTGTGCGGCCGTACCGAACCAACTATCGAGCGACTTCAGCGTTTGGACAAGCCTGACATAAAAGTCACCCCACAACCTCTCCGGGCCATGGCTCCGGTCGTGCCACAGAATCGTGAGCACGCCACCAAGCTTGCTGGCATTGTCAATTAGCGATTGGCAACGCTCTCGGGCCTGTGCTTCTGTCAGGTCAAGCCGCTGCCGATAGAACAATGCGCCATCCTGAATATGTATAGGAATCTCAAGTAGCGTCTTCGCGCTCAAAGGGCGAAACACCTGACCTGTTCCAGCTCGATAGCCGACCGTTTCATTGTAGCCGAAAGTGGAATCGTAGGCGTACCCTGCTTGTTCCAGAACGGAAGGAGTATTCGCATCACAAAGCAGCCAGTGCATCCGGATGCCGATGTTAGACTCGCCCGTAACGGAAGAGATTGTATTCAACTCACTGCGCCCCTTGTCCGCGCTGTGCCAGGCGTCGAGCCCGTGAACACCGAGCTCACAGCCTTTCTTCAACAACATTGTGGTCTCGTGCGGAAGGTCCTTGATGTCGTAGGCGGTGGCGCGACGCGAGGCGTGAGGCCCAGGCACCTTCTCGCCAGCGCGCCGTTTGAAAGGAATCAGGAAGTAGGTGGCGGGGAGACCCTCTTCAACTTCCAAATACCAATCAAACGGTTCCCAGAAATCCTTCGCCCAGCCTGCATACACTAACGGCAGCGATGCGGCCGCAAGCCAACTCCGAAGGAGACGCCTCCACGAAAGTCTCCCCCTGACTAGCTTGCCGAGTGCACCGGCGGTCGCCCGGTAGACGAACCCCCACATCGAGTGGTCGAGCCGATGGTTTCGTATTCCCACGAAGTCGATGTCGTGAGTCAGGCATACGACAAAACTGTGCTGGGCTGGAACTGGAGGAATCTCTATGAAAGGAATCCCGGCGTCGAGTATCCACTTCCGGAGCATCCCAACGTGGATATCTAGCGTAGGGACGTGGGCCTGTTCGACAGGTTGACCGGAGGAAAGGAGGAACTTGACCTCATCGAACAAATCGTACCCGAACCGTATCACAGGGGCGTCATGCGAACCGGTCCCGAGAGCCGCGATTTCACCATTCGACCTGGCAAAAGGGATCGCTCCGTTACTCTCCTCGAACGTAAGCATCTGGCCGTAAATTGGAAGCAACCAGTCCTGATCGCTCAGAAGGCCGCCTTGCTGCCGCCTGCGAGCAGCAATTCCGACTTGCGCATCAATACCCTTGGTGGTTGGGCCGTAAACCAGAAGCAGTCTGGTTCGGACTTGCGGTATCTCATCCGCCGTGGCAATGATGACGTCGTACGCTTGCCCAGGGCGGTATGGCTCCCACGGCGTCTTGAAGAGTTCGAAGAACTCTTCAACCACTTCCACTTGGTCGGCTCTGGGAATGACTCCGATCACAATTTCTCCGTCTCAACGCAATACTAAGCACGGGTAGCTGCCAGCGCTGGCTGGCCAGGAGCGTCTTCTTCGGTCCGATTCTCAACGAGATACTCTCGAATGGACTCGACAACAAACTGGCCTTGGGATTCGGTTAGCTCTGGGTGAATCGGCAACGCGAGGGTTTCTTTCGCTGCCCGCTCGCTTTCTGGAAACTGTCCCACAGCATGGCCGAGATAGGCAAAGCACTCTTGCAGGTGCATAGGTACGGGGTAATACACTTCTGTTCCTACACCGTTCTTCTGAAGATGGTCCTGCAACTGGTCTCGCTTAGCGACACGGATTACATATTGATTGAAGATGTGACGATCAGTCACCACGGCGGGCATCCCGACCGGCAGGTTAGCTTCCTGGAACAGCTCGTCGTATCTCTTCGCGTTCCGCTGGCGAGCCGCCGTCCATTCGTCAAGATGCGGCAGTTTGGCAGAAACAACGGCGGCCTGGATCGCATCGAGGCGAAAGTTGCCGCCAACAAGTTTGTGATGGTACTTCGGTTTCGATCCATGCCCTCGCAGCACTTTCAGTTTCTCCGCACGGTTTGCGTCGTTGGTGACAACCATTCCGCCGTCTCCGGCACCGCCGAGGTTCTTCGAAGGGAAGAACGAAAAACATCCGTAGTGTCCGATTGAGCCTGCACGACGCCCCTTGTTCTCAGCGCCGACAGCCTGCGCCGCATCCTCAATAACCACAAGGCCGTGTTGGTGTGCGACCCGCATCACCGCATCCATTTCGGCCATCTGTCCGTAGAGGTGAACCGGGATGATAGCCCGAGTCCGGCCGGTGATCTTTGACTCGATCTGGGACGTATCGAGGTTATAAGTCCGCCGGTCAATGTCCACAAACACTGGAGTCGCGCCCACGCGGGCGATCGCTCCCGCGGTCGCAAAGAACGTGTACGGAGTCGTAATCACTTCATCGCCCGGGCCGATGTTCTCTGCCATGAGGCAAATCAGCAACGCGTCGCTGCCTGATGAAACTCCTATGCCATAGGAGCAGCCCGAATACGCCCCGATGGCTTTCTCGCACTGGTCTACCTTGGGTCCGAGGATAAAATGTTGGGATTCAAACACCTCCACAACAGCGGCGTCCACTTCGGCCTTGATGGCTTTGTATTGCGCCTTAAGATCGAGCAGTGGTACATTCATATTTTTCTTCCTCTTTTACTTGCCGATAGGGTCTAGTGCCTGCTCTAAACTCGGCCGGCAACTGAGCTTCTTCATCGAGATCGAGACACCGTAGGATGCCGGGTTCAACTTCCTTGTATCGGTAGCCAGTCTCCGGGCACAACATGATTCCGTCCGAATCTTGAAAATCGAGACGATGGCCATGCCGGCTCATCCACGCGACTTGGCGGGCTGGGTTCCCAACCGCCAGCGCGTAGTCGGGAACATCCTTAGTGACGACCGAACCGGCACCGACAAACGCATACCGCCCGATCGTGACCCCACAAACTATGGTTGCGTTCGCACCCAGCGTGCACCCGCGTCTCAAGTGGGTGGTCTCGTACAGCGAGTGCCGGTTGACCTGCGAGCGGGGATTGGTGACGTTCGTCAGGACGCACGAAGGTCCAAGAAACACATCGTCTTCGATGACCACGCCTGTATAGACCGACACATTGTTCTGTATCTTGACGTTGTTTCCGATGTTTACCCCGCCATCGACGTTTACGTTTTGTCCGATGACGGACCGTTCGCCGATTCGCGCGCCTTTCATGATGTGCGAGAAATGCCAGATCTTCGTTCCCGCTCCGATCTCGGCGCCATTATCCACGTACGCTGATTCGTGAACGAAATAGGGTAGTTCGGTCTTGTCGCCCTTCACTTCACCCGGCGCCAAGTCGATGCCGCCGTTTTGCAGCGCGCGCTGACACGCATCCAGCACACGCAACACGCGTAGACCTTCTGCTCCGTTGCTCACTGGAGAAGTTCTGGATTCCACGCATTCCAGGAAATGTTGGCATTCTGCCCGGAGTGGTTCACGCACGTCTAAATCAACGATTTCGCCCTGCGCCTTCACTGCTGTCGGAATCCTGTTCTTCCATTCCACCTTGTGCGGATATAAGACCAGCTTGTGTTCCGCAGTGTCATCGAAGACTGCCATCTTCTCTGACCCCACCACTACTAACCGTTGCTCTTTGAACGGATGTAGCCAACTCACAAAAATGTGAGCTTGAACACCGTTGGGAAACTCGAAGTGGCTTAACGTGACGTCAGAGACGTCGCGATTCAAGTGGCCAGCACCATGGCAGTACACGCGCGTCGGCATCTCGTTGAGCAGTGCCAGCATCACGGAGATGTCATGGGGGGCGAAACTCCAGAGAATGTTTTCCTCAGTGCGTATTTTCCCAATGTTTAGACGGTTAGAGTACAGGTAGTTGATCTTTCCCAGCGCTCCATCCCGAATCAGCTCCTGGAGCTTCAGGATGGCTGGATGATAGCGCAGGATGTGCCCCACCATGAGGATTCGTCTCTTGGCCGTCGCCAGTTCCACGAGCTCCGCACCTTGCCGCACGTCGATCGCCAAGGGCTTCTCAACGAAAACGTCTTTGCCCGCTTCCAGCGCGGCCTTGGCGAACTCGTAATGGGTCACAGCCGGTGTGGCCAAAGCGAGAGCGTCAATGGACGGATCGGTTAGGACTGAGCTGAATTCGCGGCAATACTTCACGTTACCGTACTCAGACTGGCAGCGCCTTTCAGCGGATTTGTCGGGATCACACAGCAACGCCAGGGCGCCCAGTTCATGGAAGTTCCGCACAAGGTTCCTACCCCAATAACCGACTCCAACGACGGCTACGTTGATCCTAGAGTTGTTGACTTTTCCGTTTTGCATTGATCTCCTCATTTACTGCAGCAAACGAACGCACCGGGCCGCTGCGCAGCCATCTCCGTACAGGGACAGACGCGACGCGGCAGGTACCACTGAACGCACTGTCATGACGATCTTTTCTGGATCAGACCCCACGAGCGTGTTCCAACCCGCCTCTACCGTTTCGACCCATTCCGTCTCCTCACGCAGTGTGAGGCAAGGAACCCCCAGCCAGTAAGCTTCCTTCTGTAGCCCACCGGAGTCCGTTAGAACCAAGGTTGCGGAGCCTGCCAGGCCCATCATGTCGAGATAGCCCAGAGGATCGATCAGCCGGACGTGAGACTTGAGCTGGCAACCCGCTTTCGTGATGACCTTGCGCGTACGAGGATGCACGGGGAAAACTATTGGTTCGTCAAGCGAGTTGAGTGCGTTCAGAATGCGCGAAAGCCTCGACAAATCGTCTGTGTTTTCGCTGCGGTGCAGGGTCGTAAGCAAGTATGACTTTTTCTTCAGGCCAAGCCGATCTAGAACTTGTGCCGGTTTTCCATTGGTACGTCGCCTTGCCCAGTTCAGCACGTCCAGCATGACGTCCCCAACGAGGTGCACGTTTTGCGAGATGCCTTCGGAAGCCAAGTTGCTAACCGCAGTCTCACTCGGGCAAAGGAGAGCGTTAGAAAGATGATCCGCGACCACCCGATTAATCTCCTCCGGCATGCGGCGATTGAAACTTCGCAGTCCGGCTTCGATGTGGGCAACGGGCACGGATAACTTTGAAGCCGCCAAGGCGCCAGCCAAAGTAGAATTTGTATCCCCGTAGATCAGGAGCCAGTCCGGGCGTTCGGCAAGCAACACCTCTTCAATTCCTTTGAGCATCGCGCCCGTCTGGACTCCATGCGAACTGGAGCCGACTCCCAGATTCACCTGGGGCGGGGGGATCTCAAGACCATCAAAGAAGATGCCGGACATTTCATAGTCATAGTGCTGGCCGGTGTGCACCAGGAACTCTTGGTGCGACTTTCGCAATTCACGGCTTACTGCCGCAGCCTTGATGAACTGGGGGCGTGCCCCCACAACGGTCACTACCTTCACGCGTCTCCTGGTTCCAGGCGCTCGCCTAAGAACTCTGCCGCGAAACCATGCAAGCATCCGCCCGAAGCATTAGACGAATCAAACATTGGCAGCAACAAAGTTCATCACCTCGCTTACAACTCTCTCCAGTTGACCTGCTTGCAGCCCCGGGAACATCGGCAAGGACACGATCTCGGCTGCGACCTTCTCTGTAACCGGGAAATCGCCCTTCGAATAGCCCAGCGTCTCATAGGCCTTCTGAAGGTGTAGCGGGATCGGATAGTGGATTCCCGTGCCGATGCCCGACGTCGCAAGTTGCTTCATCAGCTCGTCTCGGTTCTCCACCCTCACCACGAATAAGTGGTAGACAGCTTTGGACGATTCCGGCTCATACGGCAAGTTAACCATAGCATCCGCCGCGGAAAACAACTCCCGATACCGGGCCGCTGCCTGACGGCGCCCTTCGGTCCATTCCGGAAGGTGCGCGAGTTTTACTCGCAAGAACCCGGCTTGAATCGAATCCAGCCGCCCATTGTAGCCTTCCATGTCGTGATAATACTTCTGGGCCTGGCCGTGATCGCGTAGCATCCGAATCTTCTGGGCCAACTGCGGCTCGTTCGTGGTAACCGCGCCGGCTTCTCCGCAGGCGCCGAGGTTCTTGCCGGGATAGAAGCTGAACGCGGCCGCCCGTCCCATGGAGCCAGCTTTACACCAGCGGTTCTGCTTCCTCGAGAAGTACTCCGCGCCATGAGCCTGGCAAGCATCCTCGATCACAATCAGACTATATTTCTCGGCGAGTTCCTGAATGGCGTCCATGTTGGCCATTTGGCCGTATAGGTGGACCGGGATTACGGCCGCCACGCGACTCCCGGTCTTCCTGTCTACCAGAGCCGCGGTCTTTGAATCACGGCCGCAATGGGTTTCGAGATATTCCCGAAGTTTTTCCGGATCGAGATTGTACGTGGCTTCATCGATGTCCACGAACACCGGGCGCGCGCCCGCCTGCGAAATGGCCTCGGTCGTGGCGATGAAAGTATTCGGCACGGTGACGACGGCGTCGCCAGGACCCACACCAGCCGCGATCAGAGCAAACCTCAGCGCGTCCGTACCGCTGCCAACACCTACGCCGTGCGCGGCATCGCAGAACCGCGCGAAATCCTGCTCGAAGCCCTGGACCATGGGCCCGCCGATGAAGCCAGCGGTCTCAAGAGCCGCAGCGAACACCTCGCACAACTCATCCTTCAACTCCGCGTGAGGCGTGACGAGGTCAAGGAATGGAATTTCGTTCGCTCCGTTCATAACTCACCTCCGGCGGCGGCAGCCATACTTCGCAAGATGCGGGCCGGGTTGCCGGCTACCACCGTTTTGGCTGGCACGTCCTTGGTGACGACGCTTCCGGCGTCGACCAGGGCATTCTCGCCGATGGTCACATTGGCCAGAATCGTGGCTCCTGATCCGATGGAAGCGCCTTTCTTTACCAGCGTGGTTTCCACCTTCCAGTCCTTCTTGGTCTGCAACTCACCCGAAGCGGTGGCGCGCGGGTAGGTGTCGTTAATGAAGGCCACGTTGTGTCCGATGAATACGTTGTCTTCGATGGTCACGCCTTCGCAAACGAAGGTGTGACTGGAGATTTTGCACCTGGCCTCCACTCGCGCGTTCTTTTGGATTTCGACGAACGCACCAAGCTTGGTCTCATCCCCGATCTCGCACCCGTCGAGGTTGGCGATGCATCTAAAGTCGCTCACGCGTACACCACCTCGCCCTTGCGGTTCAAGGATTCCTAGGCCGCTTCGAGCATTCGTACGATCCGCAACCCCGCTAGCCCGTTGTTGATGGGCGCCTCGCCGCTATGGATGCACTCCAAGAAGTAGGCCAGCTCAGCTTTGAGCGCTTCAACCGTTTCGACTTTGGGCGACCACATGTCGCCAGAGCGGTAGCTTACCAGAAGGTTATACACCCCTTCACGGTTGGTCATGTTGACGCCGCGGTCGTAGACCGTGATCTTCTCGCCCGCCTCGAGATCGTTCCACACCAGCATCTTCTTTTCTCCTCCGATCGGGGTGGTCCGAGCCTTGACCGGGGAGAGCCAGTTGATATTGATGTGCGCAGCGACGTTGTCCGGGAAGTAGGCCGTGATATAGGCGACGTCGGCGTGCCCGTCCTGGTGTTTATCGCCTGTCGCGACGATCGCGTCGGGCCGCTCCCCAATCAGGTCGTCGACGATGGACAAATCGTGAGGAGCAAGATCCCACAACACGTTCACGTCATCCTGGAAGAGACCCAGGTTCACGCGCGTGGAGTCATAGTAGTAGAGCTTGCCCAACGTATTGTCGTCAATAAGCTGGCGGATCTTTTTCACGGCGCCGATGAATAGGAAGGTATGATCCACCATGATTTGAAGATTCTTTTGCTCCGCCAGATCGATTAACTGCTCAGCCTGAGCGGAAGTAGACGTGAAGGGCTTCTCCACAAAAACGTGCTTCCCATTGTTGAGCGCGCTCTTGGCCAGCTCAAAATGTGTCCAGACCGGCGTAATCACCGCGATCGCGTCGATATCGGGAGCAGATAATAGTTCCGCAAAGTCTGTCGTGGCGCGAATGCCTGGGTACGCCTGCTTGGCCCGGCGCAAGGAGGTTTCGCTCTGATCGCAGATCGCAAGGACTTTCGCCGAATCAAGGCCATGCAGATTACGGACTACCTTAGGACCCCAGTATCCGTAGCCGATAACGACGAATCGAATCATGCCATATCTTCCCGTCGAATTGATAAGCGCCGTCGCCGATAACCACCGTGCGTGGTGTCTATACCAAGATCTTCAGGTCCAGCCCTAACGACCACGACGTGCCATATTGCAGGTCCAGCCGAACCATCTCGTCAAAGGTAGTCCGGCTTCTCCCGGTAACGTGCCACAGGCCAGTACGACCTGGCTTCACCCCCAACAAGCGACGCCGGCGCCAGATCTCGTAGCTCTCGACCTCATAGGCGATCGGTGGCCGTGGCCCAACCCGGGACATCTCTCCCCGCAGGACGTTGAGGAACTGAGACATCTCATCGAAGCTGGTTTTCCGCAGGAATCCGCGAATCCAGGTGATGCGCGGATCGTTCGTAGGCTTGTAGACTTTCTGCTGCCGGCCGGGAGCATCCGTTGAATCCGCAGAGCCCGCGATCAAATTCGTCAGATACTCTCGATGGATGGAGTGATCGTTAGGTCACGTACATGGAACGAAACTTCAGGAACGTGAAATTGCGGCCGTATTGACCCACTCGTTCCTGACGAAGGAGAACCGGCCCCTTCGATGTCAGCTTGATCAAGCCTGCGATCGCCAGAAACAGGGGCGCTCAGAGGATGATTGCAGAGAGGCTCCCGGCGATGTCCACGCATCGCTTCATCACCTGCGAGGCCTTCGTGGCTCGCGCCGAGTCCTGATACGGGATCGCCGCCGCAGGCCCGTTTTCACTTCCCCCGTTTTTACGGCTCTGCGCAAGAATCTGACGGAGACCCCGGTTTTATTGGGGTTCTGTGAAAGCAGGTTCCCGAGGCCATCACGGCTTCCGTTCCCGCGTGAGCGTCGTCTTCAATGTTGAAGCGGTTTTCAGGACGAATTACGCCGCCAGGAGAGGCAAGACCGGAAAAGGCAGCGACACTTGGCGACCACTCTCATCCGCGCCAGGCTTGGCGACCAGGAAAGGGGAACGTGCACCACCGGCAGACTGACCGGCAGAGTCGATGAAGTCGTATCTCGACTCTCTCCTGAACGGCCGGAGACATGTCGCAACCCCTCATCGAATCAAGATGTTCCAGGGAATCTGAGCCTTCCGCCAACCGTCCGAGAACACCGTTCTCGACCGGGAGCCGCCCAGGTTTCAGCGAGGCTGCCGAAGCCAGGACCTCCGACGAGCGGGCGACCGGGCGTCGAAGTTGCCGCGAAAGGCGAGCTCTCGAAATCCCCGCCAATTGGGCACTTTGTCTAATTCCTGCTCAGAGCCGTTTTTACTTCCTTTGTCCCAGTCCTCTGGAAAGACATAGAAGGAGAGGGTGATCTGCCCCACTCGGTGCGTGGTCAGCTTACTCGACAGCAAGTGATGGACTTTGGTGACCAGGGCGTTCCCAATCGAGGCGCCGTCGCCCCCATCGACCTCCGTGAAAATCACACCAATGGCAGATCTCTTTTCGTACGATCCCCTGACATTGGTCTCGCGGATCGAGGTCGCTAATACCTCAGCGATCCTTTCGCCTACCGCTAGCTTCTGCCCGGCCTCGAGGAGGCGGCCAACCTCCAAGAGCACAAGGACAAGGGCCCTCCACGAACGCTCCGCTCTTCTTTGCTCCAAATGGAGCCTGCGGACGAAGGCTTCCTCAGTGAGAAACACAGAATCCAGAGTCTCATTCGATACCATGGCTGCTGAGTTTAAGTTGGGTAAATTTTCGATTAGGCCACGGCCGACGCAACTGTAGGGGCCGCCGGTGCCACCCAATCGCGTTCAACCTTCACCGCCACCGATCGCTTCAAGATAGTTAGGCCGACCACGACCCACCGTTGCTCATCGGTCTCAACCAGGGTTCCTTCGGGACCCGCCACTGGTCCGTTTGAAAGACGGAATCGCTGCCCGGCTTCCAGGGAGGGCCACGGCTCAACTTGGGCATCCGAGCGAACCGCATGCTGAATCGCCAAGATTTCCTGCTCGTCCACTGGAGCCGGGATCGCGCCTATGCCAACAATGTGCATCACGCCGCGGATCGTCAGAAGGGAAAACCGGGCTTGCGGATTCAGGTGGCAGAAGTGGTAGCCAGGGAATAGCGGAACGTCCACCCATTTGGTGCGATCGGACCAGCGCTCCCTACGCCTGGGAAGCGGTAGGAAATCCTCGATGCCTTTGCTGTGGGCGGCCACCGCGACTGCTTTTTCGTACCGCGACCGCACGCGGAGGGCAAACCACTGAGGCGTCATGTCCACGCTAGCTTTGGGACAGCGGAACCGTCGGTAGCTTTAAGAGCGTTTTGGCAAGCTACCGCCCCTTTTGTCCCATCGGCCCCTTTCATAGACCGGTCGCGGGGAAGCCCTGTGGCTAACCTGGTAGCATTTCCGTCTCCAAGTGGCTCTACGGCTTCAACTCATTGTGGTACAAAGACTTCAACAATTGGTGTCCATCATGCGAAAGAGACGAAATGTGGCAAAGGATGACTAGGATTTGGATTTCGAGCCAAATTGTCCTGCGCGGGGAGCGGACAGGATACGGAGCTGGTGGCCGGGCTCTGACTTAAACGCATGCGTCAGAGCAACCGCAGGGTTGACGAGCCGGGCAGTCAGTCCTGTGGGTGTTGGGCCGCCCAGGCTGCGGGAGTGAGTTGGGCGACCTGCTGGATCGGCGTATTCGCCAGGCCGGGCAAGACCGTGCCGAGGTAGTCGCGGATTCCGAGGCCCACCCGCCGGCAGGTTTCCACAACCGACAGGATGGCGGCTACCTTGGGCCCGGCCTGCTGGCTTCCGATGTGGATCCAGTTCTTCCTCTTATGTATACGTGCGCAGAGAGGCGCGGACGGTTTGCAGGTTGTACCGGAGCAGATCGCGAAGGCGGAACTTCTGCTGCGCAGTGAGATTCTCTTTGCGCTTGAGCACGCACCAGCGAGATTTCTTCAACAGCGGCTCGTGACCCTGCTGAGCCATCCGGCGCGATTCGGCGGCAAGGACCTCATCCAAAAAGCCTTGTTCATCTTGGCCACGATATGAAAGCGGTCGAGGATGTGCAGCGCCTGGGAGCATTTCTGGCGGAACACGTCCAGATAGGGCTTCCACATGTCGGAACAGACAAACTGGATCTGCGTAGCGAGTTGGTCGCCGATGACGGTAAAGGAACCCTGGAAGGATTCGATGGTGCTTTCTTTGCCGACCCTCAGCAGGCGGGTAATTCCCGCGTCGATCTGGTAGACCAGCGTCAGGTACTTGTGGGCTTTGGCGTACTGGATTTCATCCACGCCGATGGCGCGGATCGATTCCAGCGTGCGGTGCTCCAGACCCCAGCCGACCACATATTCGACCGCGTCGCACACCTTATCCCAGGAAGTATGGAACGACTCGGCGGTTTCCTTCGACGAGAGCTTGCGCGCCCAGCGGGCCCGAAACAGCATTTGGGCTTTGGTGGACTGATGCTTGCCATCGCTCTGTTAGTGGCGCCGAGCGAAGGGGCCACTATGGCAGGGCCAGGAGGGACCGGGG
>VFSW01001055.1_pt1 | contig 41090 bp, 28 predicted proteins | sample 5358111 | NCBI WGS metagenome assembly VFSW01 (sample SAMN11554181, study PRJNA540505) | mine drainage metagenome | isolation source: sediment from site ElyBrook_90M | place: USA: Ely Copper Mine, Vershire, VT | collected 2017
GAATTCTTCCGGCAGGATTGCCATGCCTAATGTGATGCCGGCCAGGAAGCCGTGTCCGAGACCGCAGATCTGCGTGCACTGGATGTCGTAGGTGCCGGGGCGGGTGGCGCGGAACCATCCGGTAATGGTGCGGCCGGGCACGGCGTCCTGCTTCAGCCGGAATGCCGGGACGCAAAAGCTGTGCACCACGTCGCGGGAGACGAGTTCGAAGTGATACGTCGTGTTGACCTTCACGTGAAGTTCATCGACCGTGCGAATATCGTCGGCGGTATCCAGCATGCCGTCGGGACCCGCGTCTTCAAAACTCCACTCCCACTGCTGGGCATAGACGCGCACCGTCTGCTCGGCCGGGGGGATGGTCTGCTTGATGTTGAACCAGACTTTGACCGCGCCGATGATAATGAAAATGTCGCAGACGATCACGAGCATGTGGGGAACCGTGATCCAGCGCTTGAGATGCTTCTCCTCGCCGGTGATGTATTGCGAGGGCTGGCCTTCGCGGTGGCGAAACCGGAAAACCAGCCAGAAGAGAAAGCCTTCCGCGACGATCAGCCAAAAACCGACCAGGGCCGCGATCAGAAAAATCAGATGGTCGATGCTTTGCGAATAGGTTGACGCACCGGTTAAAAAGCGTTCCAGCATAATGGGCTCCCGCTACCGCAAGAAGAACCAGACCAACGCGACAAACCCCGCCGCGGAGGCCACGATGATCCAAAAAACCGTTCTCGCCGTTTGTTCCGAGGATGAGGCCGCTTGATCCATGGCGCACGTATCTCCAAATCGTTCCGTCAAGGCTTGAGAGTCTCGATGTAGGCGACCACATCGTGAATGGCCTTGTCATCGGCCAGAGTGGCGGTCATGCTGTGCATCAGCATATCCTCGGGATCGGCGGGGTTCGTGCCGCGAACCCCCAACTTGAACTTTTTCAGCGTTCCCACCAAATACCAATCCTTCACGCCGGCCAGGCGCGGCGCCTTCATGGCTTGGTTTCCCTCGCCGTTCACGCCATGGCAGGCGATGCAAGCCGCGTACAGGGCGTGGCCCGCCTGGACATCCCCGCCAAGCGTGGAAGTGCGCTTGGGCTGAGGAAGACTGGCTACGTATTGCGCTACGGCCTTCAAATCGTCGTCGCTGGCCAGGCTGAGCGCCATCGGCCGCATGTGCATGCCTTCGAGGTCATCGAAATTCGTGCCGCGGGCCCCGGAGACAAACTTGCGGAGTTCCTGCTGGATGTACCAGTCGCTCATGCCGGCGATGCCGGGCGCCCCCACTTCACGGCGACCCGCTCCCGCCGGGCCGTGACACGGCACACAAGTCTGGAAAAGCTCCTGGCCCCGCGTGGCGACACTGGCGGTGCCGAGCTGACAGCCGGAAAGGGCCAGCCCTAAAACGAACGTGGATAGTATCCAGCCTGCGGCGGGGTGGCGAGCGATTCTCGGGGCGCGGTGTAGACCTGGCGTCATGGGTCTGAAGAAGGGCGAATCGTAGCAGCGGCGCCGAGAAAAAACAAGCAGCTATCTTTCTCGTTTCGCTAGGGGTACGCCCCGCGGAAGGTCTGCGGCTGGCAGGGTCGTCTGGGGGCGAAGTTTTCCCCCGACTCTGCTTTGTTGCGGCTGTGATCCATTGGCCGGAGCCTGACTGGACGCGCTGTAAGGGGCGATGGGTATCGGACCGAATTGGGAAATTCCGCAAGGTTTCTCGTGTGATTAGAATCACAGGAAACTAGTGATAGGCGTCACTGCGCATTCTGGTAAGCCAATGCACAATTGCGCCGAAACGTGGTTCTTGGGGTGAGAGGGTGATTCGAACGGCCATGAGGCGTGAAACCTACGTTGTGGTCAAGCTCCAGTCAAACAGGGGAAGGTAATGAAGCTTCGCGAGGAGCCTATGAGACGCTTGAACATTGGCACGATGATTTGTTTGTTCGTCGCTATAAGCGTTATTCCGCTGATATTTGCCCGTTCGGCCGCCAGCGCCGCCGGCGACACACCGAGTGCGGCGGCCAAGCCGGGCCAGGCGGCGGCCAGTCCGGCGGATTCGGAATATGTGGGTTCGGAGCGGTGCAAGACCTGCCACCAGGAGAATTACGACAGCTGGTCCAAGAGCCCCCATTGGAGGACATCGCTCAATACCCGGGGCGGACCCTCCAAGCAGGGGTGCGAGGCGTGCCACGGGGCCGGGGCGAGCCACGCCGCCGACCCCAGCGACAAGTCCAAATTATTCCTATTCAACAAGGCCTCCGCAAGCGAGGTGAATGCCCGCTGCCTCACCTGCCACGCCTCCAGCACCCAGCACGCGAATGCCATCAACTCCTTGCACGCGAGGAGCGGCGTCAGTTGCATCTCCTGCCACTCGCCGCACCATTCCGAAGGGAGGGAGTTCATGCTGGTGAAGTCGCAGCCCGAGCTCTGTTACACGTGCCACCTCTCGCAGAAGCCGATGTTCAGCATGCCGTTCCACCATCGCGTGAACGAAGGGCTTGTGCAGTGCACCGACTGCCACAACCCACATGGCTCCGACCAGCCGAAGCAAGTGCGCACTTCTGCGAATCAGGACCTTGTGTGCTTCAAGTGCCACGCCGATAAGCAGGGTCCGTACGTTTTCGAGCACGAGCCCATGAAGACGGAGGGTTGCACCGCATGCCATGTCCCGCATGGCGGGCCGAACATGCACATGCTGAAAGTGAGCACGGTCAATACGCTGTGCCTGCGTTGCCACACTCCCTCGACGGTCAGTATCGCTCCGGGAGCGCCGAGTTTCCACAACCAGGCGGCTCTGCATTACCAGGCCTGCATCATCTGCCACAGCCGCATTCACGGCTCCAACACTGATGAATTTTTCTTCAAATAGGAGCCGACCATGAATACCGACTGCGCGATGACAAGCATAGATCATGCAAAACGGGGATCGCCCACACTTGAACATTGCGAACTACGGGGTGAAAAAACCATGAGAGATCGCGTGCGGGAATACTCGCTGGCTATCCTGGTGCTCGCGGCAGCGCTGTTGGTCGCGCCGTCCGTGCAAGCGCAGGATGAGGAAAACAAGGGAGTAGAGTCCGGCGGCTACAGCATCCAGCAGACGCTTGAGTTCGGCTACCGGGACAGCATGGTCGGGGGAAACATGAACAACTATTTCACGTTCGTCCATCTGGGCGACGGCGTGCGGTTGTTCGACTACACCCTTAACATGCGCTCGCTGGACCACAAGGGGCTGTTCTTCGACAATCTGAGTTTTTCGAATTTCGGGTACGGAGGCGATCCGAACGATGTCTCGCGGCTGCGGATCGAGAAGAATAAGTGGTTCGACTTCCGCTATCTGTTCCGCCGCGACAAGGACTACTGGAATTATGACCTGCTGGCGAACCCACTGAACCAGGCGGCTGCCACTGCACCGGCTACGCCACAGCCGATCGCGAATTCACCGCATGCGCTTGACCTCGTGCGGCGCATGCAGGATTTCGACCTCACGCTGCTGCCGGAATCGCGCGTGCGCTTCCGCCTCGGCTACTCGCGCAATGTGAATGAAGGCCCTGCGTTTACGACGGCCGAGAGCGGCGTGCTTCCCATCATCAGCGAAGCGGTCAGGGAAACCGTGAATTCCTACCGGACGGGCGTGGATTTCCGCATCCTGCCCAAGACGACTCTTTCCTACGACCAATCGCTCATGTACTACAAGGAAGACAACAAGGGCACCGACGCCGTGAACGTTCCTGGCGGCTCGAACTTCACTTATCCGTACTACCAGATCGGGAACACCACGGGTGTGGGAACGCCAAACGGCACGCCGGTGGATTTAGGACTGGGATGGTGGACTTCGCCCCCGGCGGGGCTAGCGGCCACGCCCTGTGCCGGACCGGTGACAAACGCCAGTTCAACGCCTCTTGCCACGGCCAAGGGCAACTGCAGCGGGATGCTTTTCTACAGTTTCTCCGGGCGCCCGCGGGTTGCCGCGGCTACCGAGACGTTCCGTTTTGAAACGTCTTACATCCCTCAGTTTGAAATGTCCGGGGCGGCGAGCTACAGCAGCAGCGATAACTCGATCCCCGATTACCTCGAAATCATGAATGGTTTCACCACCCGCAACGCCTCTCGGGGAGGTACGACGGCAGGTCCCGCCAAAGCCAAGCGCGTCTCGACGAATGTGAATTGGAACGGCGTCTATCGCGTGACAGACAAGTTCCGGATTCGCGATACCTTCCGCTGGGACAACTGGCGTATTCCTGGCGCTTGGGATGCGAGCCTGACGAACCTGTTTGGCACTCCGCCACCGGCCGCTGGCTTGGCTGGCTTGCAACTGCCCATCGCGACGTTCAGCGCTGCCAATTGCCCGGCCGCGCCCTATAATCAGGCAAACTGTCCTCAGCATACGTCGGGTTCGCCCGCGGACGTGATTCAGGAGACCTACCAACGTTTTCTGGGACAGAATCAACAGGCCAATACGTTTCAGTTGGAGTACGACTTCACGCAGCGGGTTCGCGCCTATGCCGGCTATCTGTACACGCATAGAGAGGTTGCCGACATGGTGGGTTTCCTCGATGAGATGCAAATTTATTATCCGGGAGGGGCAACGGGAACTGCAGCGAATTCCTACCTCGCCGCGCGCGGGGACTGCCAGAATCCTCTGCCGTCGCAGTGCACGCTGAATGCCGATGGTTCGGTGACCGAGGTCGTGCCGGTGGGCGGTGATACCGAGCACGGTGTCACAGCGGACATCCACGGGCACTCGCTGCTGGCTGGGGTGAACGCGCGTCCGATCGACAAGCTCCAGATCATCGCTGACCTGACATTGGGCTGGTACGACTCGACGTTCGTGCGGATTGACCCGCGCCAAGTCCAGAGCTATAAAATCCACGGAATGTATAAGCCAACGCCCTGGGCCAATGTCGACGGCTCCATCGAGATCCACGAAAACCGCGACAACGTGGCGCTTGTGAACAACCTCGAACACGATCGCATGTACAACTTCTCCACCACGTTGACGCCCTATTCCCGCCTGGCCGTGGATTTCGGCTACAGTTTCTGGGATGTTTACAGCCAAGCGTTGATCTGCTTCCCCTATAATGGGGGCACTGCCGCGGGCGGAGCTCAGAACAATTGCCCGGCGGCCATAGTTGCTTTGGGCGCGGGAACACCTTTCGCGGGTAATCAGGCCAGCACGCTCTTTGTCTACCAGAGCAAGAATCACTACGCCTCCGGGGATTTGATGTGGAAGCCCTACAGGCGCGTCACGGCCACGGTTGGGTACTCGGCGAATCTCGCACGAGCCGCCGCGCCGGTGTTCAATCCTGCGCAGCCCGCCAGCGCGACGCTGCTTAACCCCTATCAGCCAACCGGCACGCTGGACTTCAATTTTATAAGGCCCTATGCGGGTCTGGCGGTCAACGTGTACAGGGGCTTCACATATACTACTTCGTGGAACTATTACGGATACAACGACAAGGGCGTGCCCAATCCGATTGGCTTGGCGCCGCTTCCGTTGCAGGACTTCAACGGCAGCAACGTTACATTCTCGTTCCGGTACGCGTTCTGATACGGCTTGACGACCTGGCCTGAGGGTACATTATGATTCACCGTCCCGCGAGGGACGGATGGACGGTTCATCCCGTTCGAGGAGGAAGGCGTTGAGCGGAGAGTCCCTGAACGGGCCGGGCCAGCCGAAGCGGCGGCGTTTTGTCGAAATCTTTCTGGGTGCCGGCGTGGCCGCGTCGCTGGCGTCGTTCCTGTACCCGGTTCTGCGTTACGTTTTTCCGCCGGAGACCGCCGAGGCTGGTAGTGACACGGTGCTGGCCGGACGCGTCGGCGACCTGAAGCCGAACACTGGGAAAATTTTTCACTTTGGGACCCGGCCTGCCCTCCTGATTCTCACCCCCGACGGTCAATATTCGGCGATCTCGGCGGTCTGCACGCACCTGGGTTGCACCGTGCAGTACCGCAGCGATCTGCGCAGCGTCTGGTGCGCCTGCCACAACGGGATGTACACCACGGACGGGCGCAACATCAGCGGGCCGCCGCCGCGGCCGCTCGAGAAGTACGAGGTGTTCTTGCAGGGCGAGGAAATTCACGTTCGCCGCCAGGGGAACGCCTGAGATGGACGTGTTGGGGACGGTCCGAAAATGGCTCGACGAGCGGATTGGGCTGCACGGGCTCGTCGACTTCATGGAGCACAAGAAGGTCCCGCAGCATCGTTATTCCCACTGGTATTTCTTCGGCGGCATGACTCTGTTTCTGTTCGGCGTGCAGGTGGTGACCGGGATTCTGCTGCTTCTCTATTACCGCCCCAGCCCCAACGAAGCCTACGAGAGCGTGGAATACATCATGGCCCAGGTGCGGTTCGGGTGGCTGATTCGCTCGATCCACTCCTGGAGTGCCAACCTGATGATCCTGACCGCGTCGGTGCACATGTTCAGCGTGTTCTTCCTGAAGGCTTATCGAAAGCCGCGCGAGCTGACCTGGCTGAGCGGGATGCTCCTGCTGTTCCTATTGCTGGGATTCGGGTTCAGCGGATACCTGCTGCCCTGGAACACGCTTTCGTTTTTTGCCACTAAGGTGGGAACGGACATCCCCGGACAGTTGCCGGTAATCGGGAAGTGGATCTTGGTGTTTCTGCGGGGCGGGGAAGATGTGACGGGCGCGACGCTGACGCGGTTTTTCGGCTTTCACGTGGCCGTCCTGCCGGGGATCGCCATCGCGCTGGTGACGGTACACGTCCTCCTGGTGCAGCGGCATGGCATGAGCGTGCCGCCCAGCGTCGAGGCCGAGTGGGAGGCCCGGCCGTCCGAGCGGCGCGAGATGCGCTTCTTCCCGAACTTTCTGCTGCGCGAGCTCATGGCCTGGTATGTCGCCCTGGCGATTTTGGGAGGGCTGGCGGCCTTCAAGCCCTGGGAATTGGGCACGAAGGCGGATGCGTTTGCGCCGGCGCCGCCGGGCATCCGGCCCGAGTGGTATTTCATGTTCATGTTTCAGACGCTGAAAATGATTCCCGCGAAGATCTGGGTTTTCGACGGCGAACTGCTGGGCGTGCTCGGCTTTGGCGCGGCGTTTGCCGTGTGGGTGCTTCTGCCATTTTTCGACCGAGGGCGGGATGGCCGGGCGCAGCGATGGATCACCGGCGCCGGCGTGTTCGCGCTGAGCTATGTCGTGATCATGACGGTGTACGCATATTTCGCGAAGTAGATCGAAGAGCCGGGACGGAGCCGAGGGCCGAACATGAGAAGGCCGGATGCACAGGGCGGAAAAGAAAGCGGCCGGGCGGCGGTATGCCGGGTTGTGAAGAGCGCGCTCGGCGTGTTGGCGGTGTCCTGCGGCCTATTGTTGCTTGCGGCGCCGGGCGTTCCTGCGCAGGCCAAGAACAGCTGCATCGAATGTCACGGGCTGTTCGATCCGCCGCTCGGCGTCAACGCCGAGGAATTCGCCTGCAGCATCCACGCGCAGAAGGGGCTGTTGTGCACCAGTTGCCACGGCGGCGATTCGTCCAGCGACGAGATGCCGAAGGCGATGGGCAAGGCCGCCGGGTTCCGGGGACACATCGAGCGGGCGCAAATTCCGGCGCTGTGCGGCAAATGCCATTCCGATGCCGCGTACATGCGCGGATATGACCCTTCGGTGCGCACCGACCAGTACAGCCAATACCAGACCAGCGTGCACGGGAAACTGCTGGCCCAGGGGAACACGCACGTCGCCGTTTGCACCGATTGCCACACGACGCACAGCATTCATCCGCCGAATGATCCGCGCTCCTCGGTGTATCCGGCGAACGTCGCGCGGACCTGCTCGAAGTGCCACGCCAATGCCGAGTACATGAAGGATTACAAGATTCCCACCAACCAGTTCGCGCTCTATTCGACCAGCGTCCATCACGAGGCTCTGGCGGTCCGCGGCGATTTGAGTGCGCCGACCTGTTCGACTTGCCATGGCAGCCATGGAGCTGCGCCTCCTGGAGTGGCCTCGGTTGAACGCGTCTGCGCCACCTGCCATGTTTTTCAGCAACAGCTGTTTGATTCCGGCCCGCACCAGGCCGCCTTTGGCGCGATGGGGCTTCCGGGTTGCATCACCTGCCATAGCAACCACGCCATCCAGCACCCCACCGACGCCTCGATCGGAACCGGCAACACGGCGTTTTGCACGAGATGCCATGTGGAAGGCGACGCTGGCTACACGGCGGCGGCGGGCATGCATGCCGGGCTAGCAAAGCTGGATGGGGAAATCCAGCGCTCGGAAGAGATTCTGAAGCGCGCGCAAGTTTCGGGCGTCGAGGTCGGCCAGAGCGCTATCGCCCTGACCGAAGCGCAGGATGATCTGACCAAGGCGCGCGTAGCGATTCATTCCGCTCGCCCCGATACCGTGGACCAGGATATCCAGGCGGGACTCAAGGTCACGGACAAAACGTGGCAGGCTGGCCTGGCCGCCATGAAGGAACTGAAATACCGCCGTCAGGGGCTGGTGGTCTCGATCGTGGCCATCCTGCTGGTGCTGATCGCCCTTGCGTTCCTGATCCGGAAAATCGAGGCCCCCAAACCGGGCCAAACAAAATAAGAAAAGACCGCGCAGATTTCCTGTTGGCATCCACGTAACTACTCCCGTGCAGGTACCTGACCCGAATTTCTCACCGCGAACTGAACACGGTCACAAATAGCCGCTGATTCATTGAGATTGCCTTTCGTTTCCGTTTCTCTGTAGGGGCATCCCGCGGATTACGCGGGACCGTGCCTGGCTTCAGCTCATCGTTTCGACTCCAGCGCGTCAGCACGTGTCATTCCTCCTGTGACCTGATGTTCTTGTGAGAAGTTCAGGCTAAAACTGTATTGGTTACCACAATCCTCCGCCATTCGACCGAACCCTGGCGCTGCTGTGATAAGGCTCACGTTCTTTCTGTGATTGGCATCACGGAAGTCCTGCGGCTCGCTTCCTATAATGTTGGCATGATGCTGCCGAGGCGGCGAACGCGATGAACCAACAGGTGAGTCGTCTGGCGATCGTCTTCCTGATCCTCGGTGGCGCCCTGATCGGTGCCAGGCATTACCTCGTCCCGAAAACCTTTGGCGCCCTGGGTCATTACCGGGCAGCCGCGATTGATGCCAACGCCTCAAAGCCTTTGGTGTATGCGGGACACGAAGTGTGCGCGGTCTGCCATCCAGACATCGCCAAGATGCACGACGAGGCCCGCCACAGGAGCGTAGCGTGCGAGGTGTGCCACGGCGCCCAATCGGCCCACGTGGAATCGCCCGCGGATCACATACCGCCCGCGCCTCGCGAGCGGGGCCTTTGTCCGCTCTGCCATAGCTACAACCCGTCGCGGCCCACGGGCTTCCCGCAAATCGATCCGGTCACCCACAACCCCGGGCGGCCCTGCATCACCTGTCACAATCCTCACGCGCCGGTGCCCCCGCACACGCCGCAGGAGTGCAGCGCCTGCCACGGCGAGATTGCGAGAACCAAGGCTCTGTCGAAGCACGCCGCCATCCCCTGCACCACATGCCACCAAGTAGCAGAGAAGCACAAGATCACGCCGCTGCTGAGCACTCCAACCAAGCCGCAGACGCGCGAATTCTGCGGACAGTGCCATAGCCAGGATGCCAAAGGGGCCCCCGAGGTCGCACGCGTGGACCTGAGCACCCACGGGGCGCGCTACGTCTGCTGGCAATGCCACTACGCTCATTCTCCGGAGGCCCCATGAGCATCGACGCGAAGCGTCCGCAAGAAGAGCCGGGATCCCCACAGGAGGTTTCGCGCGACCGGCGGGAGTTCCTGAAGCAGTGCGCGGCGGCTGCTCCCTTGCTCCTGGCGACGGTGCGGGTGGCGGAAGGAGCCGTGGCAAGCGCCAGTAACGAGAGCTACAAACCCGACGAGCACTATTACGGAATGGGCATCGACGTGAGTAAGTGCATCGGCTGCGGGCGTTGCGCCGATGCCTGCAAGACGGAGAACGATGTGCCCCGCGAGCCGTTCTACTTCCGCACCTGGGTCGAGCGGTATGTCATTACGACCGACGGAGAAACCTCGGTAACCAGCCCCAACGGCGGCATCGACGGTTTCCCTTCCACGGTCAGCGAGAAGGGCATCCTGCGCACCTTCTTCGTACCCAAACTGTGCAACCATTGCGCCAACCCTCCTTGCGTGCAGGTCTGTCCCGTGGGCGCCACGTTTATCACTCGCGACGGCGTCGTGCTGGTGGACAAGGACTATTGCATCGGCTGCCGCTACTGCATCCAGGCGTGCCCGTACGGGGCGCGCTTCCTGAACCCCATCACCCATACCGCGGAGAAGTGCACCTTCTGCTACCACCGTGTGGTGCAGGGGAAGGTGCCGGCCTGCGTGGAGGTCTGCCCCACCGGAGCCAGAATCTTCGGGGATGTGGGGGCTCGCAGCAGCCCGCTGGTCCGCTTTAAGCACTTCAATGAAATTCAAGTGCTCAAGCCCCAGCTCAATACCGAGCCAAAAGTCTTCTACGCCAATCTGGACGGGGAGGTACGCTAGCCGTGCACGATCTCGCCCAGCAGTTGACCACCGTTCTGCAGCAGGTGTCTGGCTACATGTACCCCAACGAAGTTGAGCTGCAGTGGGGTTTGCTGATCGTCGTCTACCCGTACATCACGGGGCTGGTGGCCGGAGCGTTTATTCTGGCGTCGCTGGAACGCGTGTTCAATGTGAAGGAAGTGGAGCCCACCTACCGGCTGGCCCTATTGACGGCGTTGGCCTTCCTGCTGATTGCGCCGCTGCCGCTGCTGCTCCACCTCGGCCATCCGGAACGTTCCTTTGAAATCTTCCTCACCCCGATCACGCATTCCGCGATGGCGATGTTCGGCTTCATCTATGCGTGGTATCTGACCGTAGTGCTGCTGCTGGAGATATGGTTCGACTACCGCAAAGACTTGGTGCTGTGGGCGCGGAACGAGAAGGGGTTGCGCAAATGGATTCACCTGATCCTGACGCTGGGCGCCACGGACATCTCGGAAGCGGCGGTGGAGTTCGATCGCAAGGCCGTGCGCTTCATCACGATCATCGGCATTCCCTCGGCCTTCCTGCTGCATGGTTACGTGGGATTCATCTTCGGCTCCGTGAAAGCCAATCCGTGGTGGAGCAGCGTGCTGATCCCCGTCGTTTTCCTGTTCTCCGCCATCGTTTCCGGCATTGCTATGGTGCTCATCCTTTACCTGCTGACCGGGTTGTTCCGCCGGACGCTGGAAATGGCCTGCCTGGATAAGCTGGCTTCTTTCCTGTTTTATGCCCTGATCGTGGATTTCTCGCTGGAGATTCTGGACTTTATCCACCGTCTTTACGAGGCCGAAGAATCCATCAAGATCCTGGGCACATTGATTTCGACCCGTCTTTTTATCAGCCTAGTAGTGCTGCAAGCGCTGACCGGGACTGTGCTGCCGCTGCTTTGCCTGGCTTTTGTGAGTCCCGTGTTTGGCAGCCGCGCGCTGGTGCGGTTTCCGGAAGAGTTGCGGCGTCTCCTCTATCTTGCGAGCGCCGCCCTCATCCAGATCGGCATCTTCAGCACGCGCTGGAACGTCGTGATCGGCGGCCAGTTGTTCTCCAAGAGCTTGCGGGGGCTGACCGTGTACAAGATGGAGTTGATGGGCTTGGATGGTCTGTTCATGTCGCTATTGTTGCTGGTGGCCCATTTCGTCTTGCTCTATATTTTCGTGAAAGTACTTCCGCCCTGGAAGGAAGCTGCCGCCACGCAAGTTCCGGAGAGCGCTCCCGGCGATTGATTCGCTGCGGTCTCGAAGGGCGCAAGAAATTCCTTCTCATTCTGAATCGTGGGTCCTACGGTTGCTCGTCTCCATTCCCTCCCACGGATGGCGCTCCCGGCTGCGGCGGTCTCTGCCTCCCCGCGCATTTTCAATTGACCAACGCGGATCACTTCGGCCATGATCGTCGCGCCCACGCCGCCTCGCGGCCGTCACGACCAGCATTGTTCCTGACGCGTTGACCGGCTTCGCTTGGATCCATTCGAGGATCGGTGGGCCGTCCAGGGACGCGTCGGCAGCAATCATCCACCTGTAATTGAGGAGATATTTCGATGAAACCGGAACCCGGATCGGCCGCGCACCAGGCGCCGCCGGCCAAGAAATCCTATCGAAGAATCGCCACAGAAGAAGCATTCACCATCCCGGAGCAGATGGACGTTATGCGGGAGGTCGTGGCCAATAGCAAGGAGTACGACCCGGACCTGTTCCTGTGGAATCGAACGCTTGCCGGAGGAACCCTCTACTCGCGCCTTCTCGATGTGGATGACGAGCGCCTGCGCATCATGGACCACGACGGCGTCGCCCTGCATCTGCTTTCACTCACCTCCACGGGCGTGCAGATGCTCGATGCGGACAAGGGCACGGCGCTCGCGACACTGGCAAACGACCGGCTGGCCGAAACGATTCGGCGGCATCCCGGCCGCTATGCCGGATTGGCCACCGTGGCTCCGCAGGATCCGGCCCGCGCGGTCAAGGAAATCGAGCGGGCGATCCACACGCTAAAATTGAACGGCGTCATCATCAATTCCCACACCAACGGCGAATATCTCAGCGAGCCGAAATACTGGCCGATTCTGGAAGCGGTCGCCGCGCTGGATGTGCCGCTTTACATTCACCCGCGCTCGCCGGTCCCGGCCATGGCCGCGGCCTACCGCCCCGATCATTTGGAACATGCCATCTGGGGCTATCAGGCCGAAACCGGGCTGCATGCTCTGCGGCTGATCGTCAGCGGGGTGTTCGATCGCATTCCCAATTTGAAGATTATCCTCGGACATATGGGGGAGGCGTTGCCCTACTGGCTCTACCGCATAGACGACCGGCACCACCGGGCCCGGAACAACAAGGATCGCCCGCTGCTCCAGCAACGCCCGAGCGATTACTTCAAGCAGAATTTCAAAATCACGACGAGCGGAATGAACTGGCACCCCGTGCTGCAATTCTGCCTGGCGGTTCTTGGCGCCGACAACATCATGTTCGCCATCGACTACCCCTATCAGGACTCCGACGAGGCGGTCGCGTTCATGAACACGGCGCCGATTTCCGAAGAGGATAAAGAGAAGATCTTTCACGGAAACGCCGAGCGCGTGTTCCATATTCCGGCGTGAACCAATACAACATGGAGGGGGATGACGGGCGGCTCGGGTCCTCGACGATGACGAAAAAACCAGGCTTCTACGGGTGGACGTTGGTCGCGGTGCTGTTCGCGCTCGATTTTTCGTTCATGGGGTTCAACTTCTACGGCGGCTCGGTGATCAACACCTACATGCTGAAGCAGATCCCCATGAGCCGCGGCCTCTACGGTCTGGGTTTCACCTTGACCAACTTGTTTGTGGGATTGCCTTCGACGCTCGTGGCGGTTGTCATCCTCCGGTGGGGCCTGAAGACCAGTTTCGGCATCGGCGCGGCGTTGCTCCTGGCCGGATCAGTGTGGCTGGCGTTTTTCGCGTCGCGGCCGTGGCACTATCTGGCGAGCTTCGGCGTGCTGATCGGCACGGGCCTTTGTTTCGCCACGAACGTCCCCGTGGCCACCGCGGTCACGCGCTGGTTCAAGCGCTACCGCGGCCGAGCGATGGGCATTGCCCTGAGCGCCTCGGGGATGGCCGGATTTCTGTGCTTGCCGGTCGTCAACCGGATTTTGGCGGCCAACGGCGGAGATTGGCGGCAAGCCTGGGAAATCATATCCGTCATCACTCTGGTCGCCGGGATTGTAGCGCTTCTGTTCGTCCGGGAGCGCCCGGAGGATCTGGGACAGGCCGTCGACGGAGCATCGGACACGGCTTCGGCGCAGCTTGCGCGGGGCGCGGAGTCGCTGGTCACCAATCACTCGTGGACTGCATCGGAAGCCTATCGGACGCGGCCGTATTGGATCATTTGCATCAGCGGCGTAGCATGCAAGTATCCATATTTTTTCATCACCGCCCACTGGGTCCTCCATTTGAAGGGGGCGGGGATCAGCGCGGCCGATGCCGCGATGGCTCTCGGTCTGTTCACGCTGGGAGGGCTCAGCGGGCGATTGCTGGGCGGGTGGCTGATGGACAAGATGGTGGCCCGCTATGCACTCATGCTGGGGTTCTGTTGTTATCTGGTGGCTGTTGGTTTGGCTCTGCGAGTCAGCGCGCACGCTCTGCTGGTGGCGGACGCGGCTGCAATCTTGTTTGGGCTGGGCTTCGGATGGACGTTCATCGCCGTCTACACCGTGGTGGGCCATTTCTACGGCCCGGCGGCCTATCCCAAGCTGAGCGGGATGATGGCCCTCATCAGTTCGGTGACGGCAGCGCCCTCGAGCGCGATCGGCGGAAGATTATTCGATGCGTACGGCAGTTACACCCCGGCGTTTGAACTGATTGCCGTGGTCACAATCGTCGCCATGGCCACGTTGGCTTTAGCCACCATGCCTCAACCCGTTGCAACCGCAGGCGACTAGCGCCTGGTTCCGTCCCGGCGCAAGCCTCAGAAACACCGAAGCCTCTTCAATCGAAACACGCCCAATCAGGCGGTCCGCCAATCCATCGTTCTAGTACGCGAGTGTACTTTAACTAATTGGAAGGATTAGTTTTTACTTGACAGATAGCAATGGATTGCAATAAGTAGCGTCTACGTTGGGTCCGCTAGATCTGCGCGAACCGTGGGTGAGGGGGGGATAGCGATGGAAACGAATTCCTTTAAGAAGTTCACGTATGTCTGTGTGTGCGCTCTCTGCGCGTTGATCTTGCTCGCGGTGGCTGGTGTGACTCGCGTCGCGGCGCAGGTGGAGACGGCGACGATCTCCGGCACGGCAACCGACAGTTCGGGCGCGGCGCTGGTCGGCGCGAACGTCGAAGCGAGGAACGTCGCAACCAACATCGCACAATCCACCGTCAGCGATAGCCAAGGCCGATATAGGATTCCAAACCTGCCCGTGGGCGATTATGAAGTGCGCGCCTCGATGTCGGGCTTCCAGACGGTGATCCACAAGGCTATTACCCTGACGGTCGGCGCCCACCTCGTGGTCGATTTGTCCCTCCCCGTAGGGCAAGTCACGCAGACGGTCAACGTAGAGAGCGAGATCTCACGCGTGGAGACGCAAACCGCCGCAGTCTCCTCTCTGGTGAGCTCGCAGCAGATGAGCGAGTTGCCCTTGAATGGCCGGAACTTCGCGCAGCTTCTTTCGCTCGCGCCCGGCGTCCAGACGATCAAGCAGGCCTTCATAACCGGCGGAGGGGGCGGCGGAATCTCTTCGGGATTCTACGGACCATCGGACACCTACTCGGTTGCCGGATCCAGGCCCGTTGGACAAGTGTTCCTGCTCGATAACCAAGATCTGCAGGGCTACTGGCAGAAGGGAGCGGGCGCGTCGATTACCGGCAATTCGCTGGGTGTCGAGGCCATCAATGAGTTCCAGTTGCTGACCAACACCTATAGCGCGCAGTTCGGAGGAACCGGCGCGGCGATGAATGCCGTGAGCAAATCGGGCACGAACAGTTTTCACGGCTCCGCGTACGAATATTTGCGCAATAGCGCGCTGGACGCGCGCGATTTCTTCGATGGGCCGAAAATTCCGCCCTTCCGCAGAAATCAGTTTGGAGGCAGCGTCGGCGGACCCATCAAGAAGGACAAGGCCTTCTTTTTCGTGAACTATGAAGGTCTTCGAGCAGCATTGGGCGTTACGGGGAATCAATACGTTCCGGACCGCGATGCGATCGGCTTGAATCCCAGCAACAGCTGCTCGGTCCTTGCGAGTCCATCGACGCTCCAGCCAGAATCGGCCTATGTATCTGGGTGCGTTCCCTGTAACACTGTTTCAATCGCGGCATGCACAGCCATCCACGCCGTCAACCCAAACTACACTCAGGTCTCGGTGGCGATTAGCCCAAAAATCGTCCCGTATTTACCGGGACAGCTCTATCCCGACGTTCCCGCCGTGGGGGCAAAGGAGCAACTGGTAAATGCGGGGCCGTTCATAAACTTACTCAGTGGCAACCAGCTCATCACGAAGATTGGGAGCCAACCGACGAGCGAGAATTATCTGCTGGGACGGATGGATTACACGCTCGGCTCGAAGGACTCGTTGTTCGGCCGCTACATTTCCGACACGGCCAGCATGCTTCTGCCCATGCCTTTCTCGAACCTCGCCTATTGGCCGGCGGGGTTTCACGGGGGCGATCAGTTTTTCACTGTCGAAGAAAAGCACCTGATTTCCGCCACCCAGATCAACATGGTTCGCTTCAGCTTCTCGCGAACCAATGAACGTTCGGATCAGCAATTTTTGGCGAACCCGGCCACGGATCCATTGCAGTTCTACCTGGGAGCGCTTTCCGGCGGGTCGCCGGCTTACGCTCCAGGCAATCGCGAGGACGGCAACCTCATCGTAAGCGGCGGCAGCTCCAATATCGGTCCGGGCGCTACAGCACGGTGGCATCTGATTCAGAATAAATTCGTCGGGGGGGATGACATTTTTTGGACCCACGGGGCGCACAGTCTCAAGGTGGGCATATCCATCGCCCGAATTCAGAATAATATCGCCGTGGGCCGGGAAGGCGGGATCTTCGTCTTCGGCAGCCTTCCGGGCTTTCTGGCGGCTACCCCAGTCCAATTCCAGGGCGAGATTAACCCCTATCCGGGTTTCACCAGAACGCGTTACTCTCGCGAGGTGCAGTTTTTCCCCTACATCCAGGATGATTGGAAGGTCCGGTCCAATCTCACCGTCAACATCGGTTTAAGGTATGACTTTGAGACCAACCCCGTTTGCGCAGCTGCGTTAGCTCAATCGTGCACTGCGCTCCTGGATCCATTGTCTTCGCCAACCTTTACGGCAGTGCATCACGTCCTTGGGTGGAATCCGAACGCGCTCAGTTTCGATCCTCGCATCGGCCTTGCCTGGGACCCGTTCAACGACCACAAGACCTCGGTCCGCGCGGGCTTCGGAATCTTCCACGAGCCACTTGCCGCGCGCACGTACCTGAACGCCTACTCTCAGGATCCCCCGTCTCAAACCGTGGTCGTTACTCCTCCTACGTCTTTTCTGCTCTTCCCTCATCCGGCAGCGTGTGGACCGGCTGGGCCACCGCCCGCACCGTGCCTGAATCCACCGTTCGGCACGGTGTATGGGCTCGACTATCGCTCGAATGTTTCTCCCTACGCCATGCAGTACAATCTGACGATACAGCGTGACCTCGGGCGCGGCATGGTTGCCTCGATCGGCTACGTAGGGGCGCAAGGCGTCCACCTGTATGCCCAGCGGAATCTGAATACTCCGGCTCCGGTCGACGCCCTGGGGAATCCCGTCCCCACCTCTACTATCTGCATTAACTCGGCGTGCTTCTTTAAGGGCGCCAAGCCGAACCCGACCTTGCTCGGTTTAGACAACGCAGCCCCCACCAGCCATTCGACCTACAACGGTCTGGTGGCAAGCCTCTCGCGCCAGATCAGCAAGAATTTGCAGGGTCAGGTGTCCTACACCTACTCGAGATGCATTGACGATGGTTCGGCCAGTTCGGGTCTCGAGCAGGCCTCTGCCGAAATCGCGGACGCGTACAACCAGCGTTACGATCGCGGCCCGTGCACTTTCAATGTCACCCACGCGTTGCGAGTTAACGGCATATATAACCTGCCGTTCCGCGGCAATAGGTTGGTTTCGGGCTGGCAGATCGGCGAAATCTTGAGCGCGGCCACAGGCTATCCCATCAATGTGACGAACGGACTGCTTCCGCAGGTAGCTAACACCGGCGGAATTACATCCGATCGCCCAAACTTCGTCCAGGGTTGCAACCCCTATAAGCAACAGGGTTCGCTGAGTGGCCCGTTCGTGAAGTGGTTCAACGCGGGCTGCTACACGGTTCAGCCGTTCGCTACGCTCGGTAATGTCGGGAGGGATTCGCTCGTTGGTACAGGCTTGTTGGATCTGGATTTCTCCGTCATTAAGGACACGAAGGTTACCGAAACGGTGAGCGCCCAGTTCCGGGCGGAATTTTTCAACATTATCAATCACACGAATCTGGGACAGCCGGCGGGAGCCGTCTTCGCGGGCCCGGGCGGCGCGGGTGCTGGCGCCAGCTACATCGCGGGGAACGCGGGCCTGATTAGCACTGCCTCCACGACCTCGCGGCAGATTCAATTCGCGCTGAAGTTGATCTTCTGATTCGCGGCCGCCGGGCCGGTGCTTGTATTTTGCATCGGTCCGGCGGCTTGCACTTCCTTGCATTCGTCGTATACTGCGGACCGGACGACTCGTTGTGCGCCCATGCCGAGGTCGTATAGATGACCATGAAGAAGCCAAAGAAAACCTCCGTTGACCGCCGTGATTTCCTGAGGAATGCAACCGTCGGAGCGGCCGCCCTGGTGGCGAGCCCTCTCGCAGGAAACGCAAAAGAACTCCCGCAGGCGCAACCGTCCGCCGAAAGCCGGAACGCCACCGCGCCGCCGGCGCCCGCATCGGGAAAACCCGAAGCGGCTCGGATCGCGAACGTCGACATCCAGATCGTCGAGCGGCCCGGCTCGGATTTCATGGTGGACGTCATCAAATCGCTCGGCTTCGAATACATGTGCGCCAATCCCGGCAATACCTTTCGGAGCCTGCACGAATCGCTCATCAATTACGGCGGCAACCAGAGCCCCGAATTCATCACCTGCTGCCACGAAGAGTCCTCCGTCGCCATGGGGCATGGCTACGCGAAGATCGAAGGCAAGCCCCTGCTGGTCTGCGTCCACGGCACGGTGGGACTTCAGCATGCTGCCATGGCCATTTACGACGCGTATTGCGACCGCGTGCCCGTCTTCGTGATGCTCGGCAATTTCGCCGATGTTGCCGATCGCTTCGGGTTCGTGGACTGGGTGCACAGCGCGCAGGACCCTGCCGCAATCATTCGGGAATTCGTGAAATGGGATGACCAACCGGTCTCGCTCACGCATTTCGCCGAGTCCACTGTGCGGGCGTACAAAATCGCCATGACTCCGCCGACCATGCCGGTGGCCCTGGTGGCCGACCACGAACTGCAGGAGCGGCCCGTAGCGGAAGGATCAGATCTAGTGGTTCCGAAACTGACGATGACGTCGCCTCCCGCGGGCGAATCCGGCGCGGTGGCGGAGGTGGCGCGCCTGCTCGTGGCGGCGGAAAACCCGGTGCTCGTTCTGGACCGATCCGCGCGCACCCCGGCGGGCCTGGCCCTCACGATCGAACTCGCTGAAACGCTGCAGGCCGGCGTGATCGACCGCAACAACCGCATGAATTTCCCCACGCGGCATCCACTCAACCAGACCGAACGCGGCAGCGCGGCCATCGCCGGCGCCGACGTGATCGCCGGCCTCGAACTCACCGATTTTTGGGACACGGTCCACCGGGTTCGCGGCCAGGTGTATCGCACCGGGGAACTGATCACCAAGCCCGGGACCAAGCTTGTCAGCATCACGGCCAACGATTTGTACATGAAGAGCAACTATCAGGAAGTGCAGAGGTACCAGCCCCTGGATTTGGCCATTGCCGCGGATGCGGAAGCGACTCTGCCGTCACTGCTCGAAGCCGTGAAGCGCCAGTTGACCGATGACCGCAAGCGGACGTTCGCGGACCGGGGCGCGAAGCTGGCCCGCGCTCACGAACAGGCCATGCAGCAGGGGCGCGAAGACGCGGCATCCGGATGGGATGCCAGCCCGGTCAGCACCGCACGGATGTCCGCCGAACTGTGGGCCCAGCTCAAGGATGAAGACTGGTCCCTGGTGTCGAACTGCCAGTTCGTCAACCGCTGGCCGCTGCGCCTTTGGAATTTCGACAAGCACTATCAGTACATCGGAGCCGAGGGCGGGTACGGAGTCGGATATGGCGCGCCGGCCTCGATCGGGGCGGCGCTCGCCAACCGCAAGCACGGCCGGTTGACCGTCAGCATTCAGAATGACGGCGACATGATGTTCGCCCCCGGGGTTTTGTGGACCGCCGCGCACCATCGCATCCCCATCTTGATCGTCATGCACAACAATCGCGCCTACCATCAGGAAGTGATGGAAGTGCAGCGCATGGCCTGCCAGCACAATCGCGACATCACGCGCGGGGCGCTCGGGTCCACGCTGACCGATCCGCCCATTGATTATTCCAAGCTCGCGACGAGCATGGGCGTTTTCGGACAGGGCCCGGTCAGCGATCCCAAGGATCTCGCGCCGGCCATCCGGCGAGCGATCGAGGTGGTCAAGCGCGGGGAACCGGCGCTCATCGATGTGCTCACGCAGCCGCGCTGAGGAGGATAGGCAGGTGGAAAATATGCTTTCAGGCCGCCGTGTCGGGAAGACATGTTCGCAGGGAACCGGGGCCAGTCGGTTGCTGGCATCGAGCTTCGCGCGATTCATCGCCCTTGCGGTGATGGTGGTTGTGCTGCTTCTGGTGGGCTCTCGCGTGGAGGCGCAAACTGCGGGGAAGCCCGCTCCATCCGGCTCCGCGCCGGCCGGCAACACCGAGGCGGGCAAGAAACTTTTCACAAGCTATGGATGCTATGAATGCCACGGCCGCGCGGCGCATGGCGGAGTGGGCCCGAGGCTTCTTGGCCCGGACGCGATTCCGTTTGCGGCCTTCCTGCGGTACGTGCGCCATCCGGCGGGCACCATGCCTCCCTACACCGCCAAGGTTGCGTCCGACCAGGATTTCGCGGATATCTACGCGTTTCTGAAAACCTTGCCGCCGCCACCGCAGGCCAAGAACATCCCGCTGCTGAATCAATAACCGCCCCCAATCAGACTCGATGGAGGCTGCAGGCGCGCTGCATGAAGGGGGTGAGGAACACCCCCGGCGGCGGATACCATCGGAGATGTGCAAACATCTGAAGATTCGTAATCGCGCAGCCCTGCGGCTCGGGCCTACTGCTTCGAGAATTCCTTTACTTGCGCGGCGCCGCTTTCGTGGAGGTGTTTCTCGATTTCGCCTCGGTAATTGGGGTCCGGATCGGCCACGCCTACCAGAATTTTGCCGTTGGTCACTTCCGGGTCATACACGTGCTTTCCATAGTGGGGCAGTTGCGCGCTGACCAGGAACGCCACGATCGTGGTGAGAATCGCGCCCAGCATGGTCAGTTCGTACATGATGATTCCCGTGGGCCACATCGCCACGATGGGCATGCCGCCGGTTGGCAGGGGGTAGGTGCGTTGGGTAAAAGCAGAAAGCAGGTATCCCCCCGTGCCTCCTATAAGGGCGCCCAGCGGGGCGAGCCAGGGCATCATGGACCTTTGCTCCTCCCAACCGAAGCCTTCTTCCTCGAGTGGCGCGGAAGAAATAATGACGATTGCCTCGGGGACGACGTGGAGGCGAGAACTCTCCGCGCGGAGAGTCGCTACCGCGCGTCGTGCGCTCTGTGAATCAGGAAAAAGCCCGTAGATAGCATTCATAATGTCCGTCCATCCTTAACTATTGCCCGCCGGAAAAGTGGGATCCAGGCGAACCTGGGTCCCAGTCACGGCGGGTTGCGCCTGATGGGGAAGGGGATTCGTGTGCTGCCCGCCCTTCAACTCCCAAATCGAAATCATCGGCACGAACTTTGCAAACAGCACGTACAGAAGAACCATTCCTGCAAGCGTTCCTAGGGAGATCGTGATTTCAGCCCACGTCGGACGGTAACTTCCCCAGTCGTACGGGAGGTACTTGTGCTCCAGGGGAGGAACCACGATTAAGAAGCGTTCCAGCCACATCCCAACGACGATGGTGGAGGCGGCGATCACCGTACCGGCGATGGTTCGCAGTTTTTTGATGGCGAGAATGGGAAACGGAATCAGGAAATTGCACGTGACCATCGTCCAGAAAAGAACGGCAAACTTTCCCCGCTGGATGGACCAGAAAGCGGCCATCTCCGAAGGCTGGTTGCCGTACCAGACGGTAAGCCGCTCGGCGAAGATGAAATAAATCCACAGCAGGCTCATCACCAGAAGCAGTTTCCCCAGATTGCTGAAGTGACTGGGCTTCAGGTAAGCCTCCAGATGCAGGGCTTTGCGCAACAGGGCCATGGCGATGATCAGGGCCGCAATCCCGCTGAAGATGGCTCCCGCCACGAAGTACGGTCCGAATACGGTGGAGTGCCACATGGGAACCGGCGCCATGGCGAAGTCCCACGACACAATCGTGTGAACCGAGATCGCGACCGGAAGGATCGTGACGGCCATGATCTTCATGGCCAGTTCGAGCCGATGCCATTCCCGGGGCGTGCCTCGCCAGCCCATGGCCAGGACCGTGTAAATCTTTTTGCGCAAACCCGTCGCCCGATCGCGCACGATCGCCCAGTCCGGGATGATGGGGAGAAGAAGAAAAGTCAGGCTGCCCGTGATGTACGTGCTGATGGCGAAGAAGTCCCAGACCAGAGGGGAGCGGAAATTGGGCCAAATGCCGCGTTCGCTGGGATACGGCATCAGCCAGAAAAACAACCAGGCGCGGCCCAAATGAATCACGGGGTACTGAGCGCCGATCGCCAGGGCAAACACGGTGATCGCTTCGGCGCAACGAGTCACGGGACGCCGCCACCCGGCATTGACCAGGCGCAGGATGGCGGAAATCAGCGTTCCCGCGTGGCTGATGCCGATCCAGAAAACAAAGTTCGTGATATAGAAGCCCCAGAAAACCGGGCGCGTGATTCCGGCGACGCCCAGACCGGTATACATCTGATAGATGAAGGTAAAAATGCCGGGAAGGCCGACGGCTACCAGAACAAATACGAGGACGTAATATCGCCGGGACGTGTGGAATATAGGCCACAGGAGATCTTCTCGGACCTGTTCGTCCTTGATATCCACTACATTGTCCTGCGCCATGCTATTCGTTGGCATGCGAAGACTCTCTTTCGAGATAAGTGACTTTCGGGAACGTTCCCACTTCGGAGAGCAGGGTAGTGGCTCGCATCGAACGCGCCAGACGAGAAACCTGACTTGTCGGATCTTCCAGATCCCCGAAAATCATGGCGGCCGTGGGACAGGATTGCACGCAGGCCGGTTTGACCTCTCCGTCCTTGATTTCCCGGTTTTCCGCCTTCGCCTGTATCTCCGTTGCGTTGATACGCTGGATGCAGAACGTGCACTTTTCCATCACGCCGGTTTCGCGGACCGAAACATCCGGATTGAGTTGGAGGTTCAGTGGCTTGTCCCAGGCGGGAGCGTACCAATTAAAGTACCGCATATTGTACGGGCAGGCGTTGGCGCAGTAGCGAGTGCCGATGCAGCGGTTATAAACCTGTGCGTTAAGGCCGTCCGCGTTGTGATAACTCGCATACGTGGGGCAGACCGGCTCGCAGGGAGCCGCGTCGCACTGCTGGCAGAGAACCGGTTGAAACCGCGCGCGCACGTTCGGAAACTCGCCTTCCCAATAGCGCTCCACATGGATCCAATGCATGGGGCGGCCCTTGGCGGCTTGCTCCGCGTCAACGGTGGCGATGTTGTTTTCCGCGTGGCACGCCGCCACACAGGCCTCGCAGCCGGTGCAGCGGTCCAGGTCGATTACCATTCCCCATCTATGTGCCATCTACGTTTCTCCTCAGGGCTGTTTGTGGACGGTTCCTGACTACCGCGTGACTCGCTCCTCACCCCACGTGGTCGGACCGCCCGACAACAGAATCAGTTCGCCGGTCCCTACCTTGGTGACACTCACGCGAGTTCCCGCCCAGGCCAATGAGCCCGTGGTAGGTTCGAGTTGCGGCGCGAGGATATCGATGGGGTTGGCACCGCGACCGCTGGCGTAGCGGCCATAGTCGGTGTGCCCCTGCCCAACCGGCATGGCGATAACGTCGGGCGCGACGCCCGGCGACAACAATGCCGGCGCGCGGACCGATGCGTGCCGCGACGCAACTTCCAGAAGGTCGCCCTGCTCGATTTTCAGATCCGCCGCGGTCTTCGGGTTGATCTCCACCCAGGTGCCCCACATTCCGGTCGAGAGAACTTCCGGCAGCTCCTGCATCCAGGGAAGGTTCGCCTGCCGCCCGTCGAAGAACTGTGGCGAAGGGTACGGCAGAAAGTAAAACGGGTATGCGGGTGTTGCACCGTCGAACTGCGGTTCTTCGTTCTTGAGGGGAGCCATGGAGCGGGCCGCGGTCGCTCGCGCCGGCGCCGACGTGGCCTTGGCGCTCCACCAGCCACCCTGTTCCTGCACTTTTGTCCAGAAGTCGTCCTTGCTGCTCGCGCTGATCGAGCTGGGATAATGCAAAAGAGGCTCGACCGCCGCCTGCAACATTTCTTCGTAGCTCTTCCACGGCAGTGCCTGGCTCGCCCGTCCTCCCAGGCGGTGGGCGACGTCGAGAAGGACGTCGGGCATCGCGCGCGTGTTGTGTAGAGGGTGCATTGCCGGGGGCGCCACACTCATCACAGCCTCGGTGGTCCCGGATTCCGGGACGTCATCCACCCACGATTCCAGGTAGGAATGGTCGGGGAGAATCAGGTCCGCGAGAATGCTCGTCTCGTCAATGAAGCTACCGAAGCTGGCGATGAAAGGGACTTTTTCCAGAGCCTCCTTCACATGCCAGGCCTCCGGCGTGGCGAACACGGGATTCGTATCGTGCAGAAGGAGCGAGTCGACCGCGCGCGCCTGGCCCGACAGGATATGTTGCGCCAGCGAGAGAACCGAAGTTCCATCGGGCTCCTTCGAATTTGCCTCGGACGATCCCTGGCTGGTCAATGGCAGCCGGGGCGTGAACTGAAGGCCACCGGGCTTCCCGACGCCGCCCAGCAAGGCATTGAGAGCGTTGACGGCGAGCGCCGTGAACAATCCATTGGTCTGGGCAAGCGGGGAGCCTCCTACGAGGGCGACGGCCGGCGTTTCCACGGCCATCTCGCGCGCTAATCTCGTGATCGCCTCGGGAGGAACGCCCGTCTTCCACGCCACTGCCTCGGGGGAATATTCCGAGAGGCCGTTTTGCCACCCCTCGATGTGTGATCCAGCAGTGCCGCCAGCCTCCGCCGGCCGGAGATGCTCACTCAGGAGGACGTGGGCAATTCCCAGGGCCAGTTGACCCTCGGTTCCGGGATGGGCCGGAATCCATTCGTCGGCGTTTGCTCCGGTCTGGGACATGCGCGACTCGACCTGCACGAATTTTCCGCGGGTGCCCGGGCGATTCCGGCGCATGAGCCCGTACGCGATGCTCTGCGCCATCGGGGAGTTCCATGTGCCCAGGAAGTCTGCGCCAAACGACATCACGAAATTGGATTCGGCGAGGTCGAACGTCGGTAATTGGTCGTGGCCGAAGCTGAGCTGGTTGGCCGTTCGCAGCACCGCATCGTCAAACAATTCGAAGGGAACAAACTGCGCGGCGCCAAATCCGGAGAGAAACCGGTCGATCAATACGCGCCGTTGTCCCCCTAGCGGGCCCGCCAGAAACGCCAGGGAGTGGGCGGAGCCCGCAGCGGCCAGGGGGGAGAGATGAGCGAGAAGTTCCTGCAGGGCTTCGTCCCAGCTGATCTCGGCAAAGTTTCCCGAACCGCGCGGCCCCACGCGCTTCAGGGGATGCCGGACGCGGTCGGGATTGAACGTCACCTGCAGTCCTGCTTGGCCGCGAGCGCACAACGTGCCGCGATTCACCGGATGCTGAGGGTTGCCTTCCAATTTCTTGGCCAGTCCCATCTTCACGACGCCGGCTTGGCCGTTTCGGATCACTTCGGCGTCGCCTTCCATAACCCGCACCTGAATGCCGCAACCCGCGGAGCAGAGCGTGCAGACGCCGGGTTTCCAGGTGGCCACGCCCGGAATCAGCGTCTCGTCCGGGATGAAACGAATCAGCTGATTGGATTGTTCGCCGCACCCAGCCAGCGCGGCGCCGGCTCCGCCCACTGTGGAAAGCTTCAGAAACGTTCGGCGTTTCATCTGTTCAGATCTCCTCGGCTCGTTCGCATCGAGCGCCGTGCGCGCCAGCGTCGCGGCGCTAGTTATGACACGTAATACAGTCCACTGAGACTCCCTTGGCCTTGTGGCAGGACAAGCAAAAGTTCATGTTGAGGTTCTTGGTCTTTACGGCCACGGTCTGCTGCGCCAGATCGCCATGGCATTGCTCGCAGGCGACGTCATTGCGGATGTGAGGGGCATGCTGGACCCGGACGTGCGCCGTGGGATAGAACCAGTAGACGCGCTGCCAGGGCGGTTCCTGGCCTTTCGCGGCGTACGCTGTCAGTTTCTTGATTTCAGGCTTGTCCGCGGCGATGGCCTGATGGCAGGCCATGCACAAAGTGACGCTGGGGTATCCGGCATCCGGACCCTGCGTGACGCCCGCATGGCAATTGGTGCACTGCAGTCCGTTCTGGAGGTGAACCTTGTGGGTGAAGGCAATCGGCTGCACGGGTGTGGACTGAATGCCGAAGTATTCCCTGACGGCATCCAGAAACGACCGGTGGGCGGGCGTGAAAACCGAGGAGCCGGGCGCGCGTCCCGGCCCGGCGGACTGCTCCGCCCCCGTCAGAATCAGGAAAGTTTGTCCTCTTACCGCCCGGGCCACGCACAAGGTGACGAGTATTCCGAGGCCGGCCGCCATCAAAACGGCCAGCCAGCTTCCCCGCGTGCGAAGTCTCGCCCACTGCCAGCTCTGTTTCATATGCAAAGGACCACCCGCCTTCCTGCGAGCGCCGTTCACCGTGGACCTGTGCGCTACCGCCGTATCAACGCTTGGTCGTGGTAGCGTGTTTCCTGCCCAACTCCCGGATGTACGCGATCACTTGATTGATAGGTGTCTGGTTTACGGTGGATTCCAACGGAGGCGTGCTGCCCTTGCCTGGGTCGATCTGAGCGTAAGAGGTCTCTATGAAGACTGTTCGTATGAATTGCATCTCACGGCTCCGCATGAATCCGGGGAAGCCTGCCGACACCGCAGCTTCCGTGGCACGGCTGCTCGCCTACAAGCCGCCGCGCCTCATGCCTTGGGCCCGCCATCACCCAATAGAAGCATTTCGTACCTTTTAATCCATAATCGCCATTTTGTCAAGCGATACTGTCGCGAATTTTTTGCTCCCAGGAAGGCGCGGGCGCACCTCCGGGGCGGTAGGTCAGACAGATGCGGGGAGCTATGGCCCAGCCTCGTGCGCGGCCGTCGCTGCCAGCAGCCTAGAATAGGATCTTCAATGCGAACTGGAACGTCCGCGGGTCCGCCGCCGCCGTCGGTTGCCCCGCCGAACACGTCGGGGAACCGGCCGTCGGATCGCAGACCGGATTCACATCGCTGGCGTTGAAGCGGTTCAGCATATTGAAGCCGTCCGCGATGACCTGCAGATTCCATCGTTCATTGATGGGGATGGTGCGCGAAATTCGCAGGTCCATCTGGAAGAAGCCCGGGCCGGTGAAGGCGTTGCGCCCCAGCGTGCCGACGCATCCGTAGGGAGGTGACGGCACGAACGGGAAGGGTCCGAAGTTTTGCTCCCGGCTATCCACGCAGTGGTTCGGCACCGTGAACGCGATGCCCTTGATGTACGGCGATGTGGTGGAGCCCGGCGGCGGAGCGGCGCCGTGCAGTGCCACGAACGACGGCCGCCCGGTGGCCGAGCCAAAGTCCAGGTTGGAGTCGTAACCGATGAGGACGTTGTAGGGGCGCCCGGAAGCCACCTCGATGACCGGCGCAACGGTGAAGTCCTCGAAAAATGCGTTCCAGAATCCGGAACCTGCCTGGTGATGCGGGCTGACGAACACGGCGCTGGTGATCCAGCGGTGTCGCTGGTCGAAATCCGAATTGCCGCGCTCACCGTTCGGATTGTTGTTGTCCTGCGGGGCCAGAAGCGTCGACAGGTCGGTCGAATCATCGATCGTGTGCGACCATGTCCAGCCGGAGAGCAGTTCGAAGCTTTGCGAGAATCGCTTCGTGACCGTCACCGTGAAGGCGTTGTAGAGCGAATTGCCGCTGGAACTCTGGGGGATCACGTCGCTCCAGGGGACCTGCACGCCCGGGAAACCGGTGGGGAATCCGGCCGCGCCGGCCAGCCCGGTCAGAGTTGCGTATCCGCCCGGAACCAGCGCGGCAAACGATGGATTCGGTCCGGAAGGCCGGAAATAGTTGAATACCGCGGGCGTGCCGACGAAGCCGACGGGCGCCCCCGCACATGAGGGAGCGGCAAAGCCAGTTCCCAGGATACCGGGGGCTACAAGGAAGATGCTCCCTGTCGCGGTGTTCACGCAACTGCTCGGCGCGCCAAGCGGAACTTGCACGGTCAGAGGATTGGCTCCGGGAGCAACCAGGCCGGAGAGCACCGCATTGTTGTCGTTGGAAATGAGCAGCGCGGGGTTGGTCGTGTTGATGTTGATGGCGCGATCCAGATGCGTGCCATGCGTGAAGTTGTAACCCGCGCTGATCTTCCAATCCTTGGTAAGTTCTCGTTCGATCGTCAGGTTGGCTTGCTGGGCCAGCGCATACTGGAAATTCCTCTTGATGGGAATGGTGAAGGGCAACAGCGGCATCGGGAACCCCGCGGCCATGAAGTTCTGATTGGTGAAGATGGAATTTGGCTGAAAGGCGTTGAACCGCTGCTGGCTGGGGAGATAACACGCGGTGGGCACCGCTGTTACGCAACTGGTAAAAGGTGCTCCCAGGATCCCCTGAAAGATGGAGCTGGCGTTAAAGTTGGCCGGGCCCGGGGTGCCTCCGGCCGACTCGAGCAGCGCGGACAGGGCTCCGTCTTCCGCCGTCGAGAGAAAGGCCAGGGCCAGAGCCGGGTGGTCGTAAAAGAAGCCATACCCGGCACGAATCACGGTCTTGCCATCGCCCCACGGATCCCAGGCGAGGCCGATCCGCGGCGCCACATTGTTGGAGTCGACGGGGATGCCTTCTTTCACGCCGAAGGCGCTTTCGGCGGCCGGATTGAAGTTCCCGCTGGGCGGGAACGTCGGCAGCCATTCGATGTCATACCGTGCGCCGTAATTCAGCGTGAGATGGCGGTTAATCTTCCAGGTGTCCTGGACGAATACGCCCAGCGTTTTGTTGTCAAACGGACGGTCAGACTGACCGATCCCTTGAAAGAAGATTGTGGGCAAGCCGAGTCCATAGGCTTGCACGGCGTTGAACCCTGGAACCGCCAGTGGTCCCACCGTCGCAGGAAAACCAAGGGAAGTCGCATTCAGACTGCCGAAATTGTAGACGCCGCCATAATTCAGCGTGAAGATTTGGGACTGCGCGGATGTCAACTTTATGAAATTGACGTCGCCGCCGACCTTGAACGTGTGCGCGCCCTTCGTCCAGGTCAGGTTGTCGGTCCACTCGTAGCGTTTTTCCGTCCGGTCTTCCGTGGTAAAAGGTTCGCGCCCGAAAAAGGCGTACCCGGCGATGTTGACGGCGGGCAGGCCGCCCCCGGGAAGATTGCTGAATCCATAATGGAGGCCGCGCCGCGCGAATTGAAAGCGGAACTCATTAAACAGGTTGTCGCGGATCGAGGTGGTGTGCTGGCCGACGATGGAAAGGTCGCGCGTCTGCTGCACCGAAGTCCGCGAACCGGCGTTCTGGCCAAACGTCTGGTTCTGGGTGTTCACCTGAATGCCATTCACGGTCGAGGGTGAAACATTGGCGCGGATAAACGAGCTGTTCTTCGAATTCCAGATGTGGTCGAGCTTCAGGGACCACAGGCTCGTGCCTTCGGTGATCGGGTAGTTTCCAATGGTGGTGACCATTCCCACGAACGACGCCGGCACCGGCGCCAGGCTGCTGGGAAACACCGCGCCCGGGTACAACGGCGTATTACCAAACAGCGCCGTGGCCGAACTGGCGGCTGCGGCGCAAAAGTACGGCACGCCGATTCCCAGCGGTGCGACCGCCAGAAAATTGGCTTGACCCTTTGTCACCAGCCCGGAGGACAGCCCGCACCCCGAAACCCCGGCTGGATAGGAGATGGGCTGCAAATCGAAATTGTTGGCGCCGATGTTCGTGAATCCCGTCTCGTCCCGCCGCGTAATTGCATAGCTGAAGGAATGGAAGGTTTTGTCTCGCTGGATCGGGCCGCCAATCGTCGCGCCACCCTGGGCGCGCGTGTAGGATTGCTTCACCGGAACCGTGCTGAACGAGGGCGGGATGGTCGTTCCGTTTCCCGGATTGAAGACCGCATTCACGGAGAAGGGGTTCCGCGACTGGATGGCGCTATCGCGCAAAAATCCGAAAACGTCTCCGTGAACTTGATTCGATCCCGACTTTGTGACGATGTTGACCACGCCGCCCATGGCCCGGCCGTATTCGGGCATGTAGTTGCTCGTGATCACCTGGAATTCCTGCACGGCTTCCTGGGAGACCGTGGCGCGCACCCCGTTCACCGAATTGTCCACGGCGTCGGCTCCGTCCACCGAGACTTCGTTGGACCGCGCGCGCTGCCCGCCGAAGTTCAAACCGCTGGTCGGCGCCGCTCCGATCGAGGGAGTGTTGTCGCGCGCCGCCTGCGAGTTCAGCAGCGTGAAGTTGATGTAGTTACGGCCATTGATGGGAAGATTGTCGATCTGCAAATGCGTGATCGTCGTCGAGACATCCGTCTTGCTGGTTTCCACCATTTCCGGCGCGGCCGATACGGTCACGGCTTCGGCCGCCGTTTTCAGTCGCAACTGGGGATTATATTCCGCCGCCGCGCCCAGGGTCAGCGTGATCGAGGGAATCGTGAACGTGGCAAAGCCCGGCGCGTCGACCGACAAGGAATAACTTCCCGGCGGCAAGCCGACGACTACGTACCGGCCGCTGGCGTCGCTGGTGGCCGTGCGCTCCGCGCCGGTCGCCACGCTTTTCACCATCAGCTTGGCGCCCGGAATGGCCAGATCCTGCGGGTCCCGCACCGTGCCCGACAGATTCACCGTGTTGACTTGCGCCCGCAGGCGGCCTGCCGCCACCAGCGCCAGCACGAAGAGAGAAATCACAACCAAACGGCGAGTGAGTCCACGCATCGCTGTACTCCTCCTCGAACCTGCCCGGATTAGCTTCGTCCGCTGTTGGACCGCATACCTGTTCAAGCCAGGTAGATGATGTTTCCGCCCGCAACCCCCCGGGAACACGAGCGCTGATATGGTGCGTTTCTATGCCAACATCTCCTCCTTTGCAATAGAAATGTAGGCGCTGGTTGCCCGCGCAGGGTCTGCCCAGCGGAGCCCCGTCGCTGAAGCGGCCGATTCGGTAGCGCTGATGCGTTGTACCTGTTCCGGTGTTTGCCGGGTAACCGGCCGAATGGTTGTAAGCCTCCCGATTCCAATGGGATATCGAAGCGATCGGAAAATCGAGTGCGTTTCGCGGACCGCGCCTCAAGAAGGAGGTGTATATTAGATGGAGTGGAGTTGAGATGGAATCGTCTGAGAATCCAATCGGAGAAAGCTAGACAACATGGTCACGGAGCCTGCCATCCATTCCTTGGAAATCGAAGAGCTCGACGAGATCTCTGAATGGATTGAGTCATTCGATGCCGTCGTCAAAGGCGGCAAGCGGCAGCTAGCGAGCCGGATCTTGGAAGAACTCCGCAGCCGGGCGCTGGCGACCGGGGTGCGCGTGCCGTTTACCGCGAATACCCCGTTCCTGAATTCGATCCACGTCAGCCAGCAGGCGGCTTTCCCCGGCGACCAGGAGCTCGAACGCAAGATCAAGAGCCTGGTCCGCTGGAACGCGCTGGCCATGGTGGTCCGCGCCAACCGCGTGGAGCACAACATCGGCGGCCACATCTCCACCTACGCGTCGGCCGCCACGCTGTTCGAAGTAGGGTTCAATCATTTCCTCCGGGCGCGCAGCGAAGAGTTTGAGGGCGACACGGTCTATTTTCAGGGTCATGCGGCCCCGGGCATCTACGCGCGCGCATTTTTGGAGGGCCGGCTTTCCGCCCAGAAACTTGAGAATTTCCGCCGCGAAATGAAGCCCAAGGGGGGGCTGTCGTCCTATCCCCATCCGTGGCTGATGCCGGACTTCTGGGAATACCCCAGCGTTTCGATGGGCCTGAGCCCCATTATGGCGATTTACCAGGCTCGCTTTAACCGCTATCTGGAGGATCGGGGCCTCAAGCCGCGCACCGACGCCAAGGTTTGGGCATTCCTGGGGGACGGGGAGACGGACGAGCCGGAGGCCTTGGGCGCCATCACGCTGGCTTCCCGGGAGCACCTCGACAATCTGATCTTTGTGGTGAACTGCAATCTGCAACGGCTGGATGGGCCGGTGCGCGGCAACGGCAATATCATTCAGGAACTGGAAGCGGCGTTCCGCGGCGCGGGCTGGAATGTCATCAAAGTCATTTTCGGTTCCGACTGGGATCCGCTGTTCGAGCAGGATGTGGATGGGTTGCTGACCAAGCGCTTGGGCGAAATGGTCGACGGCGAATATCAAAAGTCCGTGGTCGAGTCGGGAGCGTATGTTCGCGAGCACGTCTTTGGGCCCGATCCGCGGCTGCTCAAGATGGTCGAGCATATTCCCGACGACAGGCTGCGCGCGCTGCGCCAGGGCGGGCATGATCCCAAGAAAGTGTATGCGGCGTACAAGGCGGCGGTGGAACACAAGGGATCGCCAACCGTCATTCTGGCGCGCACGATCAAAGGGTACGGCCTCGGGGAAGCCGCCGAGGGGCGGAACGTCACCCACCAGCAGAAGAAGGTGGATGAAGACGCGCTGCGGCACTTCGGCGAGCGCTTTGGCCTGGCCATCCGCGAGGATCAAATTGCTGAAGTGCCCTTTTACCGCCCTCCGGAGGACAGCCCCGAAATTCGATATCTGCGCGCCTGCCGGGAAAAGTTGGGCGGCTACGTGCCGCGCCGCCGCGTGCGCTCGAAGCCGCTGGTCGGCCACCGCAAGGAATTGTTCGAGGAGTTCTTGGCGGGCAGCGAAGGGCGCGAGGTTTCCACGACGATGGCGTTTGTCGCGATGCTGCGCAAGATGCTGCGCGATCCCGAAATCGGCAAGCTGGTCGTCCCGATCGTTCCCGATGAAGCGCGCACGTTCGGTATGGAATCCCTGTTCCGGCTGGTGGGCATCTACAGCAGCCAGGGACAACTCTACGAACCGGTCGATATCAACACCCTGCTGTACTACAAGGAAGCCAAGGACGGCCAGATTCTGGAAGAGGGCATCACGGAAGCGGGTTCGATGTCCTCGTTCATTGCGGCGGGTTCAGCGTACGCCACGCACGGAATCAACACGATTCCGTTTTTCATCTTCTATTCGATGTTCGGGCTGCAGCGGGTTTCCGATTTGATCTGGGCCGCGGCGGACACGCGTTGCCGCGGCTTCCTGCTGGGAGGCACGGCCGGGCGCACCACGCTGGCCGGGGAAGGCCTGCAGCACCAGGACGGCAACAGCCACGTGCTGGCGCTTCCCATACCGACGCTGCAAGCCTACGATCCCGCGTTTGCCTACGAAGTCGCCGTGATCATCGAAGACGGAATCGACCGGATGTACAACAAGTGCGAAAGCATTTTCTACTACATCACGGTGATGAATGAACCCTACGCCATGCCGCCCATGCCGGCCGGATCGCGCGAGGGCATTCTGAAGGGAATGTACCGCTGCACGCCCGCAGGCCATCCCCAGTCGAAGCTTCGCGCGCAGTTGTTCGGCAGCGGAGCCATCCTGCGCGAGGTCTTGCGCGCGCAGGAAATTTTGGCGGAGAAGTACGACGTGGCCGCCGACGTCTGGAGCGTCACCAGCTACAAGGCGCTGTACAGCGATGGGATCGAGGCCGAGCGCTGGAATCTGCTGCATCCGGGCGAGACTCCGCGCGTGCCGTATCTCTCCCAGTGCCTCGCGGAAGCGCCGGGCGTGCTCGTGGCCGCCACGGACTATTTGAAGGCGCTGCCCAATCTCGTCAGCCGCTGGATGCCAAGACGGTTGGCGGCCCTTGGGACCGACGGATTCGGCCGCAGCGAGAGCCGGGCGTCCCTGCGCGACTTTTTTGAGGTGGACGCGCGCTTCATCACGTTGGCCACCCTGCATGAGTTGCAGCGGGAAGGGAAGATTCAGGCTTCCGTGGTCCAACAGGCGATCCGGGATCTCGACATTGATGCCGAAAAAGCCGATCCGCTCACGACGTGACGCTCGGCACGTGCCGCGTGGGGGCCGGGACAGTTTCTCTTGACGAGTCCGGCGCTTTTGGCAACAATTACACCATAGGTTCGCGATCGAGCGCCGCGCTCTGAGTACAACGTGTGGACGCCGAAGACCGACTGAAGGGCATTCCAATACAAACGAGGTAACTAGACATGGGAAAAATCGTGGCAGCATATGCTACCGTTCATGCCCCGCAGCTTTTCGACCGGCCGCCCAGCGAGGACCCCAAGCAACTCGATGCCGATATCGCGGCGATGCGCCAGATCGGGCGCGAACTCGAAGAAGCGAAACCCGATGCCGTGATCGTGATCGGCAGCGACCATCTCGAGACATTTTTTCTCAGCTCCGTGCCAACCTTCGCCATTTTGTCCGGCGAGTACTCTCACGCCGAATTTGCCGGCCGGAAATACGAATTGCCGATCCACCAGGGGCTGGCCGAAGACTTGTTGGACAAGCTCATGAACGCCGGGTTCGACCTGGGCTATTCGCAGGATGCCGTCCTCGGACACGCGTTCGCAGCCGTCTACGAATGGGTGATCGAGAAGCGTTCGATTCCCGTGGTCCCGATTTTCGTCAACGCATATCTACCACCCCTGCCGACGGCCCGGCGCTGCGCGGAGTTGGGCAAGGCCATCGCGAAAGTCATCGCCGCGCGCCCGGAACGGGTCGCCATCGTGGCCAGCGGCGGAATGTCGCATTTCCCGGGCACGTGGAAGTACCCGAAACCGGACTTCGAATTCGACCATTGGGCCATCGCGCAAATGGAGAAGGGGAACCACCAGACGCTCATCAATCTGACGAACGAGCAGTTGGATGAGGTCGGCAACACGGAAATGCTGTCGTGGATGATCATGTTCGGAGCCATCGGAAATCAGCCGGGCGAGCTGGTCACCTACCAGCCGACTTGGCACCATGGCCATGCGGTGATGCGCTTCCTCCCGCTCAAGGGAACAGGGCCTTCCAAGGAAGGGGCCGAGGCGGCCGCCAAGTACGAGTTCAAGGGTGGCTACGAATTCTACAAACATCCCTCCCCGTCCGCGTACAAGCTCAACAAGGTTCTCTACGACAGCCGCTTCAAGCGCGAACTCCGGCTCCGGCTGGTGCACGATCTTCCGTCCGTGGCCAAGGAGTACGGCATGACGCCCGAGGAAGCCAAGGTGCTGGAGACTCTCCAGGACGACGACATTGAGAAGTTCCGGGATGGCCAGGTCCATCCGCTGGTCGAGGCGGGTGCGCATCCGTTGGGCATGTGGATGGCCGTTATCCGCATGCATGCCGAGTTGCGCAAGCTTCGCGCCGCCAAATTGGAGACCGGCAAAGCCTGCGCGGCCCAGTAACTCGCCCAGCGGCAGACGATGCTGGGGTTTGTTGCCGAGACATTAAAACGGAGTAAGAAGACATGAAGGTCGGCGTTGCGGGACAAGGCGCTTTTGGCGTTAAGCATTTGGAGGCCCTGGCCAATATTCCGGGCATCGAGGTCGTCACCCTGGCGGGCGGAAACCCGGCGACTACCGAGGCAGTGGCGAAAAAGTTCAAAATCCCTCATTGGACGGGCGATCTCGCCGAGAGCCTGAAGCAACCCGGCCTGGAAGCGATGATTCTCGCAACGCCCACGGGGATGCACGCGAAGCAGGGCGAGCAGTGCATGCGCGCCGGCAAGCACGTGCACATCGAGATCCCCATCGCGGATTCCCTGGCGGATTCCGAACGCCTGGTCAAGGTGCAGAAGGAAACCGGCGTCGTCTGCATGGGCGGCCACACCCGGCGCTTCAATCCCAGCCACCAGTACGTTCACAAGAAGATCAAGGCCGGCGAGCTCAAGGTCCTGCAGATGAACGTGCAGACCTACTTCTTCCGGCGCACGAATATGAACGCGGCCGGGCAGCCCCGCAGCTGGACCGACCATCTGTTGTGGCACCACGCGTGTCACACGGTGGATCTGTTCCAGTATCAGACCGGCCAGTTGGTTTCCGACTGTTACGCCGTGCAAGGCCCAATGCACCCCGAGCTGAAGATCGCCATGGATATGGGCATCGTGATGAAGGTGCCCTCGGGAGCGATCTGCACGCTCTCGCTTTCGTTCAACAACAAAGGGCCGCTGGGCACGCGCTTCCGTTACATCTGCGACAACGGCACCTACGTGGCCTACTATGACGACTTGGTGGACGGCGAGGATAGGAAGATCGACCTGTCCCACGTGGATGTGTCCATGAACGGCATCGAGCTGCAGGACCGCGAGTTCTTTGCCGCCATCAAGGAAAAGCGCGAACCCAACGCCAGCGTCGGCCAGTGCTTCACCGCCATGCAGGTCTTGCACCGGCTCGACCAAATCCTCAACTCGGCGGCGAAAGCCAGTTCGACGATTTAGAGGTACGTCTCGCAACTAACTGGCAAGAGAGCGCGGCTCGTAATTGGTTGTAGGGGCGCTGCTTGCTGCGCCCTGCCGCGTGGCGAAACTTGCGAGCTATTTCCGGGGCACCACGATAGCTGCGTTTGCACGTGACGGTCGGTGAGCGGCGCCGATCGCGCAGCCAGCGGCAAGCAACTAGCGCAGGGGCGCGGCTTCCGGCCTGCCTTCGAGAACGGCGTGGAGCCGTTCTTCATCCAGCGCGCCTTCCCACTTGGCCACCACAATCGTCGCGACCGCATTGCCGATCACGTTGGTTGGCGTTAATCCTTCCGACATGAGCCGGTGAATTCCCAGCACCAGCGCCACGCTGGCCACCGGAATCGTTCCGGTCGAAGCAATGGTCGCCGCCAGGACGACGAAGGCCGCGCCGGAGACTCCCGCCGCCCCCTTCGACGATAACAACAACACCGCGAGCAGCCCGAGCTGCTGCCATAGATCCAGTCGCGTGTTGGTGGCCTGGGCCAAGAACACAGCAGTCGTGGCCAGGTACAGGCAGGTCCCGTCCAGATTGAAGGAATAGCCGGTGGGGATCACCAGGCCGACCAGGCTCTCCTCGCAGCCCAGATTCTCCAGCTTCGTGATTAATTGGGGCAGCACTGTTTCCGAGGAGGTTGTCGCAAAAACGATCAGAAGCTCCTCGCGAATGTAACGGATCAGCCGGAAGATGCTGAAGCCGCACCAATGCGCGATGGGCCAGAGAATGCCGAACACGAAGATCAGGCAGGTCGCATAAAACCCTCCGAGCAGCTTGCCCAGCGACACCAGCGAGCCCGCACCGAATTTGCCGACCGTGAAAGCGATAGCTCCAAAAGCGCCCAGGGGCGCGGCCCACATGACGATCGCGACAACCGAGAACAGCACGCGCGACGCGGCTTCGACGAAATCCACGATCGGTTTGCCGCGGTCTCCCACCTGCGTGAGCGCGAACGCCACGAGCACCGAAAGGAATAGAACTTGAAGGATATTTCCTTCGACGAAGGCCCCCAGGAACGTCCCCGGAATAATGTTGGCAAGGAACTGGCCGACACTCCCGTTCCCCGGGTGCGTCACGTAGGCCTGCACGGCCGATGTGTCCACATGCGCGAGATCGACGTTCATGCCCCGCCCGGGTTTCCACAGATTGACCGTGGCGAGTCCGATCGCCAATGCGATGGTGGTCAGCACCTCGAAATAGATGATGGCCTTGAGGGCGACGCGCCCCACCCGCGCCACATCCACCATGCGCGCGATGCCATGAACCACCGTGCAAAAGATGATGGGCGCGATCAGCATGCGGATCGCCTTGATGAAGGCGTCTCCGAGCGGCTCCATGCGCGCGCCGAGATGAGGATCCAGCTGGCCCAGCAGAATCCCCGCAGCCATGGCGATGAGCACTTGCACCCAGAGCTGCTTATACCAGCTCTTCGGGCGACCGGATTGTTCTCGTGCGGCAGTCGTAGTAGCCATCAGCAGCTTTCTCGATCAAGACGCCGGCATTCTGCGAAGCCGTGCGTCGTCTACCAAGGCCCAGAATTGTACTTCGAAATTCAATTCGACCGTACTTCATCTCGCGGTCGCCCATGGAGAGCCGGCCGGTATCCGGCTTCGCGATGCCGTTCTGCCCCCGGAGAAGCTCTGCAGCAATGGCAGGGGGCAGCGGAATAGTTCCGGCGGATCGCGGGTCGGATCTGTATTGTGGCCGTGGTCTGGTGTATATTATTGGCCGCCTGTAAGATCAAACTGGAAACCCTAGGGACAATACCATCATGACTGCAGAAACTGCCGCTGCCCCCATCCACGTGACAGACGCCGCATGGCAAGCGATTGAGGGCGGCTACGATTTGCAGGTCCACGTCGCGCCCGACGTGATTGCCCGGCGCATCGACGATCTGGACCTCGCCAAGGAATTTCTCGCGCGCAAGCTCAAGGGCTTCGTACTGAAGTCGCACTACGTGCCCACCTACGAGCGCGCCAAAGTGGTCACCAAGGCCAGCCCGGGCGTTACCGCCTTCGGCGCGATCACTTTGAACCACAGCGTCGGCGGCCTGAACCCCGTGGCGCTGGAAATCGCGGGACGCTCCGGCAATAAGATGGTCTGGATGCCTACCGTGGACGCGGCGAACGAAACCGCGGGCCGCACCGACGGCCCCACCGACAAGTTGCCTTTTTGGGCGAAAATTCAGCGCGAGCTTTCGGCGACGGGGATCGCGCCTCCGCCCCTCACCGTGCTCGCCGATAACGGCAAGCTAAACGAGGCGGCGCGCCGCTGCCTGGAGCTGATCGGAAAGCACGACATGATTCTCGCCACCGGCCATCTGGGAAAGCGGGAAATTCACGCTCTGGTCAAGACGGGCAAGGAAATGGGCTTGAAGCGCGTGCTGGTCACGCACGCGGAGTTTCCTTCGCAAAGCCTGACTCCCGGCGAGCAGGTGGAGCTAGCGGATCTGGGCGCCACGATCGAACATTGCTTCACCACGATGTACACCCGCAAGGCGCCCTGGGATGTCTATTTTGAAAGCGTGCGCAAGGTCGGGGTGGAGCGCGTGGTCCTGTCCACCGATCTGGGGCAGTCGATTAATCCGCCCGTCGCGGAGGGTTTTGCCATGTTCGCGCAGAAGATGCTCGACGCGGGCTTCCGCGCGGCCGATGTGCGCCGCATGACCGTCACGAATCCCACCGCGCTGATCTCGTAACGGTTGTGGGAAGCATCGTGCGCTCAGGCAATCGCGATCGCAGGGAAGGTATGTTGGTGTGGTGGTGTCGGATTTGAATTGGACCTGTCGTCCGGGTCATTCGTTCGAAAAACATGCTCGGGGCAAGAGGTCGGTTTTAGAGCCACGCATGTCCCGGCGTTCTGTAGGGTCTTGCGGAATCCAAGAATCCAATCATAGGGGGTAGGGAACGGTGCCTGAAACGAAAACAGCGATGGTAGTGAGCGCGCACTCGGCCGATTTTGTGTGGCGGGCGGGGGGAGCGATCGCGCTGTACGCGGAACGAGGTTGGGAAGTGACGGTGGTCTGCCTTTCGTTTGGGGAGCGCGGGGAATCGGCCAAGCTTTGGCGCCAGGCGGGCATGACGCTGGAGAAGGTAAAAGAAGACCGGCGGCGGGAGGCGACCAAGGCGGCCGAGATTCTGGGCGCCAAGACTATTTTCTTCGACGTGGGCGATTACCCCATGCGCGTGCCGGACGACGTGCTGTACCAGTTGGCGGGGTTGTGCCGGAAGCTTCGCCCGGAATTCATGCTCACGCATTCGCTGAAGGATCCCTACAACTTCGATCATCCGCTGGTGGCGCACGTGACGCAGGAGGCTCGCATCATCGCGCAGGCGCACGGCCACGAGCCGGGGAACCCGGTGCTGGGAGCGCCGCCGGTATTTCTATTCGAGCCGCATCAGTCCGAACAGTGCGAATGGAAGCCGCAGGTGCTGCTGGATATCAGTCCGGTATGGGAGAAAAAATACGCGGCGTTCAAGGAGATGAACGCCCAGGAACATCTGTGGCACTACTACGAGCGGCTGGCACTGCAGCGCGGCGTGCAGGCGACGCGCAATTCCAACCGTAGCATCAAGTATGGAGAGGCTTATCAGCGGATTTTCCCGCAAGTGAGCGAGGTGTTGGCATGAGCAAGCCTGTGGTGGTGCGGCGGATCGAACAGCCGCCGGCGGATGCGGTGGCCGCGCTGGAAAAGTATGGCGTGGCGACGACGCACGAGGCGCAGGGACGTTGCGGCCTGCTGGCCTCCTACATGCGGCCGATCTATGCGGGCGCGGCGATTGCCGGGCCGGCGGTGACGGTTTCGCTGCCGCCCGGCGACAATCTGATGATCCACGTCGCCCTGGAGGTGTGCGTCCCGGGATCGGTGCTCGTGGTGGCGCCGACGTCGCCGTGCACGGACGGCTATTTTGGGGAATTGCTGGCCACTTCGCTGCGCGCGCACGGGGTGAAGGGGCTCGTGATCGAGGCGGGTTGCCGGGACGTTGGCCCACTGACCGAAATGAAGTTTCCGGTGTGGAGCCGCGCGGTGAGTTCGCAGGGAACCGTGAAGGCAACGCTGGGGTCCGTGAATGTGCCGATCGTGTGCGCAGGGGCTGCGATTGACCCGGGCGACGTGATTGTGGCCGATGACGACGGCGTAGTCGTGGTTCGACGCGCCATGGCGGCGGAAGTGGCGGCGGCCTCCGAGCAGCGGGTCCTGAAGGAAGAGAAGACGCGGGAGCGGCTGGCGCGCGGCGAACTGGGCCTGGACATCTACGGCCTGCGCGCAAAAATCAAGGAACTGGGCCTGGAATACCGTTAGCCCGAGGCTTGTGTGACGCGCCTCTAACAGGATGCTGAAAGATCCTGAGAGCATTGTGGGTCGCGGCTTTAGCCGCGACATAAGCGCCGTAAAATCAGTGGGGCTTTAGCCCCCGAAGTTCCCTGAGGCGTATTTTTCAGCACCCTGCTAAGCGCCAACTGGAAGTCGCGAAGGCCATACGGTTCGCAGTGACGGCGCGCGATGGCGGGCGCTGAACGGCAAGCCGGCCTGCGTATTACTTCCGAGCGCACCGTCATTCGCCAAATGCCACGTTGTTGCTGGTCGTTTCGCCGGGCCTCGTGACAATCGGTCCATTTTGCTTACGTTCTCCTCTCCTGTAACATCACATTCGTGAAGCCTTTGGAGTTGCTCGGCCAGGCGCTTTCTCGGGACGGCACCGTACTGAAGCTGATCCGTCGCAGCGACGAGTACATCATCCTCGCCAATGGGAAGAGCCTTATGTCGAGCCGCATGCACGGCTCGGAGGAGGCCCTGGCCACGTT
>VFSW01001056.1_pt1 | contig 41076 bp, 43 predicted proteins | sample 5358111 | NCBI WGS metagenome assembly VFSW01 (sample SAMN11554181, study PRJNA540505) | mine drainage metagenome | isolation source: sediment from site ElyBrook_90M | place: USA: Ely Copper Mine, Vershire, VT | collected 2017
ACCCGCAATTTCGGCACGACATTTAACCCCGATCATCTTCGGCGCAAGGACTCTCGATGAGTGAGCTGTTACGCTTTCTTTAAATGATGGCTGCTTCTAAGCCAACATCCTCATTGTCGAAGGATTCTCACTTCCTTAAGTTGTACTCAGTATCAATTTAGGGACCTTAACTGGCGATCTAGGCTCTTCCCTTCTCGACCGATGGAGCTTCGCCCCCATGGTCTAACTGCCGTGCTGTAGACTCTTGGTATTCGGAGGTTGATAGGAATGACGAGATTTCTCCCTGTTCATCCCTTCCAGTGCTCTACCCCCAAGAGGATCACACGACGCCAGCCCAAAAGCTGTTTCGGAGAGAACCAGCTATTACCAAGTTCGATTAGCTTTTCACTCCTTACCACAAGTCATCCCAAGACGTTGTACGATCTACGGGTTCGGTCCTCCATAGTTCTTTCGAACTACTTCAACCTGCTCATGGCAAGCTCACTTGGCTTCGGGTCGTATGTATGACACTGACGCGCTATTCACACTCGGTTTCCCTGTAGCTCCATCCCATTACGGATTTAGCTGGCGACATACATACACTCGCAGGCTCATTCTTCAATAGGCACGCTGGAATGGATCGAAACCCACCCCAACCCTTTGTAAGTACACGGTTTCAGTTCTATTTCACTCCCCTCCCGGGGTTCTTTTCACCTTTCCCTCACGGTACTAGTTCACTATCGGTCTTGTGCAATATTTAGCCTTACCGGTTAGTTCCGGCAGATTCAGCCGAGCTATTCGTGTCTCGACCTACTCAAGAACAGGAGCACATAAGAGTTCTACATTTCACGTACGGGGCCATTACCCTCTAGGGCGTCGCTTTCCAGCAACTTCCGTTATATAGATCTTTTGTAACTTATGCCGTACAAGTACGGCGCTCCTGCCTTACAACCCCGAATTCCGAAGAATTTGGTTTGGGCTCTTCCCGTTTCGCTCGCCGCTATTCAGGGAATCACGAGAGGCGTGTTCCATCCGTCCGAAGCATCGGGCGAACGGAACACGACTCAATATTGTTTTCTATTCCTCCAGGTACTGAGATGTTTCACTTCCCTGGGTTAGCTTCTCACTCGTAAAGAGTGGATGATCATTGCTGACCGGGTTTCCCCATTCGGACACCTCCGGATCAAAGGTTACAAGTCACCTCCCCGAAGCATTTCGCAGACTAGTCACGTCCTTCATCGCTTGCACAAGCCTAGGCATCCACCGTGCACCCTTCATGTTTCCTGTGCGGAAACCTGAACACCACTAACGTTTTCTCCCCCAGCACTAACGGATGTTAGTGCTGGGTTGTGATTTTGCCCCGTACTACTTTTCTTAGCGGAAAAACAGTATGGGGTTATGCAATTCAAACCCTTCCTCTATCGGCTCGATAGAGGTCAGGTGTTGATTACCTATTTTGCGTATTCGTGTGTCAACGAGCCCCATGTTCGTACCAACTTCATTACCTTCTTTTTTGCAAGAAAAAAGCCCCGTGCGGGGCGGTGATTTCCCTAACCGTAGGTCAGGGACTTATCCGCTCCGTTTGGTCAGTAATGTCTTGGTTTTCAACACGTATTGCGAGTATACGCGGCCAGTATTTTCCTGTCAAACCAACAGAGGCGCGTATGCAAAAAGCCCCGAAATCGGGGCTTTTTGCTACCAGACCAGGAGGCTCTATAAGGAGACTATTAGCCACTTATCTCGTCGCGCATGCGCTCGATATACCGAGAAGCTGCCTGCTGACCGCCAAGCCCAAAGGCAAGGCCGAAGGCAAGTGCAAGAGCTACCACCACGCCCGTGAACAACGTTTCGATGAGTGGAGACACCCCGAGGCGATCGAGCGCCGCGAGAATCGCGAACACCCAGATAGCCCAGCGGCTGACGGTTCCCAGAAGCCCTGCAGCCTTGAGGCCCGCAGCACGAGCTGAGCCCGTAACCACACGGTCTGCGGTCTCAGCGAGAACCGCTGCCACGAGAAGAATAAGGACGGCCACAATCACCTGCGGAATGTAGGTAAGAACGACTCCGCGCAGGAAGGCAGTCACGTCGGTCAGGCCCAGCACGTCGAGCGATGCCACGAGGAACACGATAATGAAGAACCATTTAACGAGTTCTCCGAGGAATTTACCCGAGTTAAGCGTGAAGCCAGCACGCTCAACGACCTTCTCGACGCCTGCCGCGCGAAGTGCCTGATCGACCTTGAGTGCAGCAATCACTTGCGCAACAAGGCGACCAAGACCTGCTCCGACAAGCCAGCCGAGAATGAAGATAACAATGGCAACGACTAAGTAGGGGATGAACTGAACGAGTCCCCAGAACAAACCCTGAAGAGACTGGTTAAGCACATCAGCCCAAGTGGTGAGAAACATAGAAATAGAGCGTACGCGATTACTGGCTAATGCTGCCCAGAGGAGGACGTTGTCCACCCAGGACCTGCCTACCTAAAAGTGTAGCAACTAGGCAGGTATGCAGTGGGGGTGGTGTGGATACCCAAAAATATCCCTAGTTTGCCGTGATTTTGTCAAGTATCGTCCGATGCGAGTAGTCAAACACATCACGCACGAGCCTGTCGTAGACACCGACGCGGTATTTAAATTCTTCGGTCGTGAAGTAGGCATAGCGAAGCTCTCGTCCAAGCTCCGCCTCAATACCACGAATCACCGCAGCGAGTGTCTTATCTTCGAGGCGGTCTCCCACCACGAGCAAATCTATCTTTGGTTCAAGTGCTCCCGTAAAGAGGCCCGAGAGCGCAACAACCCGCAGCGCGCCTGCTTTACGGAGCTTTGCGAGAATGTCGCTGTCCTTTACGTCCGTGGTATCACGAATGAATTGCTGAAGTGCTTCGTAGTGCGCAAATTTCTTATTCGCGCAATAGCCACTTCCCTGCTTGGAACTCCGCCTCTTAATCACACCCGCTGCTGCAAGCACGGCGAGTTCCTTACGTGCAACATCCTTCGAGGTCTTCGAACGAAATGACACATCCGTCGTTGAAAAAAGAGTATCGTCGTTAAACAAAAACAACCGAAGAAGCTTCAACCTAGCGGGGGTGCCAAAAAGACGGGAAAGGGGGTCCATAGCTAGTGGGGGCATTGTACCTACCTTCTCCCCTTCCCTGCAACTTCCGCACCACACAACGAAAATGCCACAAGGCGAGTCCGTTTTTCTATAGTGTAGTTATGAAATACCTCATGATTGTTATGCTTTTGTTAGCGTTGTTACTTATCCCAGAATTTGCTAATTGAATATTTTTTTATAGTTACATAAAGACCCGCACATGCGGGCCTTTATGTAGAACGGAGCGAGGGTGTTTCGAAAGAAAAGTCTCTGCGCAGCGTGTCGACGCGAGCAGGAGGAAATTTCCTAGCAAGGAAATATTCCGTGCTTTTCTTTCGGAATACCCGAGCGAAGCTACTTGAACGTTACTTTACCTCCCGCCTCCTCAATCTTCTTCTTGAGGTCCTCTGCATCCTCCTTGGATGCATTCTCCTTGAGAAGGTTTGGAGCGCCGTCCACAAGGTCCTTCGCTTCCTTAAGACCCAGCCCGAGCGCTTCTTTGACTACCTTAATCACCTGGATCTTGGCAGCACCTGCGTCAGTGAGCTCGACGTTGACGGTGGACTTGCCCTCGTCAGCGGCGTCAGCAGCAGCTGGACCAGCAACAGCAACAGCCGCTGCGGAAACCCCAAACTTCTTCTCGAAGACCTTCACGAGCTCAGAAAGTTCGAGCACGGTCATCTCTTCGATTTCCGCAACGAGCTTCTTGAACTTCGCAGGGACTTCCACCTCTGCTTCTGCAGCCGCGGGTGCGGCTTCTGCGGGAGCAGCAACCTCCTCGACTGCCTCTTCCTGTTTTACTTCTTCTTCAGCCATAATGTTTTCGTTAATGAGTCTGCGAGTTTAGGAAAACTTTACCGGCCCAAATTTTGATTGGCAAAATTTAGGTGGGTTAGTTCGCAACAGTCGCTTCACTCCTTTGCTTACTAATTTGGTCGAGCGCAATCACAAAGCCCTGAATAGGACTGTTGATAACGTTGACGAACATGCCACGAAGCACGGGCACTGGCGGAATGGTCGCAATGGCATTCATTGCATGCGCATCCGCAAAGGCGTTTTCCCAGATACCACCCACGATTGTGAGCATACCCTTGTGCTTCTTGCCTATCTCATAGACATCGCGCGCTGGTGCCGTTGCGTCAGTCTTGCTCCAGGCAAGTGCGATTTCACCCGGCATGTTAGGAATGGTTCCCGTGTAGCCCTGTTCGTTCAGCACGCGCTTGATGAGGGTCTTCTTAGCTACGTAATAGCCCACACCTCCCTCACGAAGCTGCTTACGCATTTCGGAGGTGTCTTTAACGGACAGTCCCTTAAAATGAATGAAGACGACTGACACAGCATCTTTAACTGCGTCTGCAATCTTAGCGGTGATTTCTTCTTTCTTCTGCTTAGTAATTGCCATGTGTGTTTTCGTTTGTGTACGGAAACGAACGTGGCCCTAAAGACGTACGTCTTCAGGACCGTGGAGACAGTCGACCTCCAGCACTAACTTTGGCATTGCTCCTTCGGAGCGCCTTTGGCTATGCCAAAGTTAGTGCTGGATGGCGTCCCTCGGTAAGATTCATGCACCACATTTCAGCTTTCGCCTTGTTCTGGAGCCACTTACTGTCTTCGGTCCGTACTCGGGCACTATACTCGTCCCTCTCCTTCCACGCAACCAAAATGCAAGGCGTCGCTTCGCAACGCGGCGACGCCTTGCAGTTGATATTCCTTTTGCGATTAGGTGACGGAGCTGCTGAAATGCATCGCGAGCAGAGCGACGGAAATAAGGATGACGAAGCCGGAGAGAAACGTGAGGAATTCAAAGACGTATTTCATAGGCTTGTGAAGGTACGAAAAGAATAGCATGGGAAGAACACTGGGAAAGTGTCGCCTTCCGGGTGTTCTTCACATGGCATTCCCTTCCGGAAGAGGGTTGGGGAGGAGGCGGTTTTGTAAACATTTTCTGCGCCCGTATACAAACAAAAACCACCCGCGTAGGGGTGGTTTTTGTTTTGCTCAGACTTCCGTAGAAATCCTTACGCTAAAACCGTGGCTTAACGAGTCGCTGTAGGCGTTACGTAGAGAGCGTTGGTTGAGTAGTCGTTGGTGATACCCGTTGTAGCTGGTGCTACACCGTAGGCAATTGTGCTTAGACGTACTGCGTAATCAGCAGAGTCGAAGTTAGCAGCAACCGCAGCTGCACCGACTGCGTCACGCTTGAATGTAACAGGGATGGTTACCGTTGCATTGCGAGGGATAGTGAATCCAGTTGCTGAGAATCCTGTCGTACCTGTTGGCTGTGTAGCTGGGTAGTACGCAGTGTTTCCAGTTGTTGTCGTTGCAACACCGTTTCGAAGAACAGTGAAGGTGAACGCTGAACCTGGAGCACCGAACGCTACGTCAGAACCAATAGCCGTGAAGGTAACGTTGAATGTTGAAGAGAGGTGGGCTTCAGTCGTAACACCGGCGTTATCAGTCACCTTGGTGATAACAATAGTAGGAGTCGCGAGAGAAACAGTTACACCGTTTGACACAACACTCATCGTCTCGCCTCCGCCAGCTGCAAGAGTGCTGTTAGACAAAGTCTTTCCAGTTCCCTTTGATTCAGCTGAGACGACAGAAACTGCACCTACTGTCCATGTCTTTCCAGACGTTACGTTTCGGAAGTCAGCCTTAACCGTGTAGGTCTTGTATGCATCCCGAGAGAGTGACTGGTTGATAGACGTGAAGCGATAGAGAGTACCTGCTGGGGATACTGCAGAAGCCGTACCAATGGCGGTTGCACCGTCATAGAGGTACAGAGTCTGGAGCGTTCCACCTGCAACTGTTGAAGATGCAACAGTTACGTCGAGGTCGCGAAGAAGAACATCGTCCTTCTCAGCAAGAAGGCGGAATGAACCGATTTCTTCCTTATCCTTCTCATTGTTGTTAGCACCCTGATTTGCAACAACTGTAGCTGCCTTTCGTACTGCAGGGTCTGTTGACACCGTCAAGAGAGCTGAGTCTGAGAGGTTAGCTGAGATGTTGTAGGTCTGAGTGATGTTCTGAGCTCCTGTTGAATACTGGTCAAGACCAGCGCCATCAGTTACGCGGATAGCATCATCTAGGTAGAAGCTAGCTGTGTAAGAACCAGTGCGGTACTGAGAGCTGATGCTTGGGTAAGCATCAAATGCAACCCAGTATGAACGCTTCATGTTCTTCTTGATGAGGCTGTTGAAGCCAGCAAGAGTAACGTAGTAGGTGGTAGGTGTACCAGATACGCGAGTTACGTTAGAAGTGTTGAGGTCCTTAGAAGCGATAACGCTTCCAGTGTCATCAAGAAGGTATACCTTTGAGAACTGTCGGTTGTAGGTGTCCGTGGTAGTACCAAGGTTTACACGTACGCGAGAGAAGTTCACATCAGAGTCCTTAGCCTCAATACGAACGCCGAGAAGTGATACTTTCGTGTCACCTTCGTAGACAGTCGTCTTAAGACCAGAACTTTCCTTCTCAATGTTGATTGAGCCTTCTACACCGATGGTAGTGATACCACTTGTTGAAGAGGTGCTTGAAGTACAGGCAGCTCCTGTTGTGGAGCTGAATGATGCTCCAGGACCACAACCAGGAACGCCGGAAGTCATCATTCCGCCACCCGCGTTAACTGAGGCGCGCGTAAGCGGACCAAAGTAACCGACTGCTGGACTGATGCCCTTAGCTGACTGATAAGCAGCGACAGCGGCCTTGGTCTGACCACCGAAGTAGCCAGTAGCGCCTGCTGGAATGCTGTAGCCCTTAGAGATGAGCCAGGTCTGAAGTGCTGAAACATCGGCACCCCGAGAACCGTCGGTGAGGTTCGCGTTGAACATCGCCGTCATCTCTGCTGCCTTAGCCGGAGCTGCAGCAACAAAGGTCATCGCAACGAGGCCGAGGCCGGCAACAACTGCCGCAACCTTAGCGATCGTATTGGTCTGTGCAATAGACATATAACTGTATTTTTTAATTTTGTTTTTGAGGCGTAGAGAGCTGCTTCTAGTAAGGGTGCTTCTCCCTACGCTCCCATTCATATTTTGGTAATCGCGCGATTCGCTACCCGTAAGCAGCGCATTTCGCGTTCATGTGAGCCCGTTCACTTTCACACTATCCGACAGGGCACAGTATCGACGCGCGCCCCATCGGCTAGTTGGCAAAGTAGGTGGTTTCATTCAGCGTTCATCCGTCATCAGTAGTACCAACCGTATCCGAGCCGCCATATAAAATGACGGCACTACGCATGATTTCTTACCACGGTAGATTTTTCAAACGTATTCGTTTGTCAACGTTCGGTCGTTCAGGAAGTTCACCCCAGTCGTGTCGGCAGTACTGTGAAGTATACCTACCTAAGGCTAAAAACCCTGTGAAAACCAATGTGGATAACCCGAGGAATATGAACAGGAAAAAGGCCGTTTCCGGCCTAGTGCGCGCCCATACCTTCCCCTGTCATCACTCTGGCACTATGGGGTAAAAGGACATGGAAGTCAATGAGTGCTTCATCGAGACGCATTTAGGCTTCTGGCAGCAGATAGTGACTCCAGCGACGCTCTCCCACTTTAAGCACACTTCCTTCAGCCACTAAGTGAGCTAGCTCGCGCTGTATGGTTTTCTCACTGATATCTCGTAGTACCGTCGATATCTCTTTTATGTAGGAAGGTCCTCTCTCGGACAAAATCGCCAGTATCGCATCGCGCCTATGTGAATAAGGTGGATTGTCCAATACGTGTCCTTTATTGTCCTTTATAACGGAGCGAGGTTCGACCTCGCTCCGTTCCCTGCGCACCGCAGATTTCATGGGAGTGCTGCCTGCCGTACGCGCAAGGGTAGCCAGCGAGGGGGCATCGTCTAGAAAGAGCCGCGGCTCTTCGTAGGAGGCAATTTCTGAAAGAAGTATATGTGCTTCACGCGCTATCATTTCGGCGTTCATTGCGGATAGGAGGCTGCCCACCCGGGCGATGGCGAGGACACTTGAGAGGGCGAGCAGCTCACGGGAAAGTGCCTCGCGCGCGCTCATGGGAGGGAGCACCGCAGCGTCCACGAGTCCGACCGCAATAGTATCAATGCGGTTACGAAGGGCCGGCGACGAGGTAAAGGCGGGAGCAACAAGATGAATGGCTTTGGCGAGGCGTTCGGCTTTTTTATAAATGTAGACGCGTCGTATGTCCTTTTCGAATATATTAGAAAATATACCTTTATCTAGGACGAAGTCATCAATACCTGGAACCTTTAGTCCTTGATTGCGATTTTGTATGTCCTTTTTGCTTCCGTTATCGCTCATGTCTTATATGTCCTTTTGACTCCGAGAGTATACCCCCTGGGGGACGACCGTCAAAAAGCTTGCTTTGTTTTTCGTGGCAATGACTCTTCTTGCGATAAGAAAAACGACAACGCTCCGTGGCCTTGTGGTAGGTACCAGGTATTAGCACGTAAGGGTGATAAAATGAACCAACCATGGCGAAGAAGAAACGTAAGCCGCGTGATGCGGCGAATACCAAGACAGCCCTACGCTGGACTCTCTCCATTCTCTGTATCGCTTTTGGTCTTATTTTAGGTCTTGCCATTTTTAATCTTGCTGGCTACGCCGGTGGTGCTATTTTCACTTTCACCTATGGTGAGATTGGTGTAGCCTCTTTCCTTCTTCCTATCGTTCTGGTGGCTGGTGGTACGGGCCTTGCACTGGAGCGTTCCTTTCTTGCGCCCCTCACCGCCATCGGTCTCGGGCTTATCGCCATCTCTCTGCTTGCCTTCCTGGGCATTGTTTCGGCTGCTTGGGGAGGAGTCGCGGGAACACTTGCCGGCACTGCGGCGACGGAACTTTTTGGTTTTTGGGGAGCAATTATTCTCTTGCTTGCGGTTTCTGCCGTAGGACTCATTATCGCTGCTGATGTCGTTGTCATTGCACAAGCACTCGCTGCCTTTGCGCGTGGCACCGGGTCTGCGCTCAGTTCCGTAAAGCTTCCGAGTCTTACAAAAAAAGAGGAGCAGGCCCCCGCAGAAGCTGCTCTCGAGACCGCAGAGCCCTCGGTCGAACGTGCTGAAGTGGAGCGAGAACCCGTGGTGACCATGTTTGACCAACCTCGCGCGCCGGGAGCACCCGCTCCGGCCATACAAAATTTCGATGCGGAATATACTCCTCCACCTCTTTCACTGCTGGGTGAGGATAAAGGAAAACCAGGCGTGGGCGATATTAAAGCGAACGCCAACATTATCAAGCGTACCTTCCAGAACTTTGGTATTTCAGTGGAGATGGACGAGGTCTCAGTAGGACCCACCGTCACGCGCTACGCGATTAAGCCAGCGGAGGGTGTCCGGCTAAATAAGATTGTCTCCCTCGTGACGAACCTCGAGCTCGCCCTTGCTGCCCACCCAGTACGTATCGAAGCTCCCATCCCGGGTAAGTCACTGGTTGGTATAGAGGTGCCCAACGCGTCGAAAGCAACGGTGGGCCTCGGCGGTATCATTGGCGCTCCTGAGTGGAGCGCATCGAAGAAGCCGCTGCTTGCGGCTGTGGGGCGCGATATTACTGGTGTCCCCCACTACGTGAACATTGCGAAGATGCCACATGGTCTTATCGCGGGTGCTACCGGCTCCGGAAAGTCGGTTGCCATCCATGCCGTCATTACTTCGCTGCTGTACCGTAATGGGCCAAACCAAATGCGTTTTATCATGGTGGACCCGAAGCGGGTTGAGCTTACGCTCTATAACGGCATCCCTCACCTGCTGACCCCAGTCATCACTGATCCTAAAAAGTGCATCATGGCTCTTAAATGGGCGGCAAAAGAGATGGAGCGCCGATACAATATTCTCGAGGGCGAGCGCGTGCGTGATGTGGAGTCGTACCACGCCACGGTCTTTGAGCCGGCTAAAAAGCGGCATGCAGGAAGACCGGCAGCAGATATGCCGGAAGCGATGCCGTACATCATTATCGTTATCGACGAACTTGCCGACATCATGCAGAGCTACCCCCGAGAGCTTGAGGCCGGCATCGTCCGGCTCGCGCAGATGTCGCGGGCGGTGGGTATTCACCTCATCCTCTCCACCCAGCGTCCGTCGGTGAATGTCATCACCGGACTCATTAAGGCAAACGTACCAACTCGTATGGCGCTCCAGGTAGCCAGCCAAATAGACTCACGTACCATTTTGGACGGCCCGGGTGCCGAAAGCCTGCTTGGTGCTGGTGACATGCTGTATCTTTCCGCCGATATGCAGAAGCCGGTGCGTCTCCAAACCGCCTATATCGCAGAGGCCGAGGTGAAGAAGGTCTCCGAATTCATTAAGAAACATAACGCAGGTGCGCTCGATGCACTTGACCTTGGCACTGGGACCGGCGGCGGTGTCAATCACGAGCCAAATGATGTGATGTCGATGAATATTGATAGTGGGAACGAGGATGCTGACGACGATATGTATGACGACGCAAAGGCGGCTGTGGAAGAAGCGGGGCGGGCCTCCACCTCCTATCTCCAGCGCAAGCTCCGCATCGGGTACTCGCGTGCCGCTCGGCTTATGGATATTCTTGAGAGCAATGGGGTCATAGGTCCTGCCGACGGTTCCCGCCCACGTGAAGTCATAAACGGCCTTGCAAAAGCTCCTACGGAAGCCGAGCCAGGCAATCTCTAGCATGACCAGCACTAAGACCAGGTCTGCGCTGTTCGAAAATTTTACGAGCGTTCTATCCATTATTAGGTGCGACTCTTAGTGCTAGTCATGCTACGCATTGGTACCCTTATTGCGTTGTTCCTGCTTGCGGGCTACGGCGTGGTAAAGGGCCTCCCGCTGGTTCTTGGCCCTCACCTTACCCTCACCTCGCCCGCAGATGGACAGAGTTTTCTGGATGGCTTTGTACTCATCGAGGGAGTAGCTAAGCGTACGGAAAACCTCTCTCTAAATGGTGCGCCTCTGCTCATTGATGCCTCGGGGCAATTTTCGACCACTTTCGTACTTCCGCACGGGGGCGCTATACTATCTCTAACCGCGACCGACCGATTTGGAAAATCCGAAAGCATCCGTCGCACCATATTCGTCCCGTTAGAAACCGCGGACGCGAATATCAGCAGTTCTTCGCAAAATGCTACGATAAGATGATAATTATGCTATCGCAGCTTTTCATTATTCCCGGGTCCGCGTCCTGTTTCTAACGGGATTCGTACCCTAATCCGCTACCGTATGCCCGCTAAAAAAACCACGAAAAAGCCTGCAAAATCCTTCGAGGAGCACGAAAATGCGAACGAAGAAGGTGCAGCCGTATCCAAGGCGCGTGCCATTGAGCTCGCCATAAAGGAGATAAAGACGAAGTTCGGTGACGAGTCGATAATGACCTATGGTTCGACCTCCCCCGCCAAAATTGATTTCGTTCCGACTGGTTCTATTGGCCTAGACGCTGCGCTCGGCATCGGGGGTCTTCCTCGTGGCCGCATCATCGAGATATTCGGCCCGGAGTCTTCCGGAAAGACCACTCTTGCACTGCACGTCATCGCCGAAGCGCAGAAGAAAGGCGGCATCTGCGCTTTCGTGGATGCGGAGCACGCGCTTGACCCGGAGTACGCCCGAAAAATCGGCGTGAAGCTCGGCGAGCTTCTTATCTCGCAGCCGGACACCGGAGAGCAGGCGCTGGAAATTGTTGAGTCCCTAGTGCGCGCGAATTCTATAGACGTCATTGTGGTGGATTCAGTAGCGGCACTCACTCCCAAAGATGAAATCGAGGGCGACATGGGCTCAGCACAGATGGGAAAGCAGGCACGCCTCATGAGCCAAGCGCTTCGCAAGCTCACCGCCATCACGGCGAAATCAAAGACTATCATCATTTTCATCAACCAGATACGCATGCAAATAGGAGTGATGTTCGGCAATCCGGAAACGACGACCGGAGGAAAGGCACTCAAGTTCTATACTTCGGTGCGTCTCGATATCCGCCGCATTGCCCAGATAAAGAAGGGCGAAGAAATTGTGGGCGGTCGCGTGCGCGTGAAGGTGGTAAAAAATAAAGTAGCCGCTCCATTCAAAGCGACCGAGTTTGACCTCATGTACAACGAAGGTATCAGTCGCGAGGGCGAGATTATCGCACTTGGGGAGAAGTACGACATTCTCTCGAAGTCAGGTAGTAGCTATAAATATGGCGAAATTCCTCTTGGCCGTGGGTACGACGCAACGCGAACCTACTTGCGCGAGAATAAGAAGGTTGCGGACGAGATTTTGAAGAAGATTCGGGAGAAGTTGAATGCTGAATAAAGCTTCGCTCGCCCCTTCAAAAATAAAGAAGGACTTCGCCTTCCAGGGCGACACGGAGAGGCACAGTCATCCATCGCAAGAAATGCCGCCACGCGCTTCGCTTGGTCGGTCATTTCTTTTATGTATTCCTTGCGCTCCGGCTGCTTCCAGGTTGTTCTTTATTTTAGAAAGGGCTCGCTCCGTAGCGTAGTGCCGAAAACCATGCTTGGCACGCCTGCGCTACCCTTCCGGGCCACGCATGCTCACTCCGAGAGTCAGGGATTATGTGAAGCTACGCTGTGCCTGCAGGCTACGAACGAAATCGGTGGCTGTGTAGACGAGCGCAGCGGCAGCACCAAGGGTCAGCAGCTGAACAACGAAGCGGGTGTTCACGAATGCCGCGACCATGAAATGCTCAAGCGCAGTAACGTCGGTAAGCGCTGGCATATTTTGGATGACATGGGCAACCCAGACTTCCCTGCCAATACCCCATGCTGCAAGGAGTACGAGAGATGAGCCAAGTGCGGTCCCTGAGAGAAGCGGGCGCAGGGTGTGGATGATACGAACGCGGCGCATGACGGTATTAGAAATAGTACTCATGGTGTAGTGGTTGAATCGAGAGCTTCTTTGAATAATTTTTTGGCGCGGTGCACACGGGTCTTTACGGCGGAGACGGAGGAACCTTCTACGAGCGCTATTTCCTCTTGGGTCTTACCTTCAAGGAATTGCAGGCGCAGTACGCGAGCTGCTGCTTCGGGGAGTTTGGCGAGGGCTACCAGCACCTCATCTTTAACCACGAGTTCGTCCCGAAAGTCGCTTTCGTCTGGAAGTCGCTCGTAGGTCTCCATTTCAAGCGGTGCTGAGGTCTTTCGAAGCTTCGCGAGCTTCTGATACCGCGTGAACGCAAGACGCGTGAGAATCGCGTAGGCCCACGAGGAAAACTGCGCACCTTCCTGTGCCTGGTAGCGGTCTGCATAAATATAGATACGCGTGAACGTGTCCTGTACCACCTCTTCGGCGTCTTCCTTGGAATAGAGTATGGAACGAGCTTTCCGGAGGAAGGCCTCCTCGTAGCGTGCCACGAGCGCTTCGAAAACGGCCGGCTCCGTGCGGGAGCGCCGTAGCACCTCTTCATCCGTGAGGTCTTTCAGATCTTCGCTTGAAAAGCGCATGATGTTCTGTATCATACCCTCAATCTGCCGCTCAGGCATTTTTTATAACTAGCCAGGCAATCGGCACGTTGCCCCCACCTCTCACCATGGCAATCCTCTCGTATAACGAAATCGTCTCGAAAAAAGTCATTGTCTATAACGGTGAACCCTTCGAGGTACTTTCCTCTCATGTCTTTCGCATGCAGCAACGCAAGCCCGTGAATCAAACCAAGCTGCGCAATCTCATTTCTGGCAAAGTACTTGAAATTTCCTTCCACCAAAACGAGAATGCCGCGGAAGCGGACATTGCTCGTATTGCGGCAACCTACCTCTACACCAATCGTGGCGAGAGCTGGTTTAATGAGCTCGGTAATCCAAAAAATCGCTTTACCTTCCCGGAAGATGCCGTGCATGAAAAAATTCAGTGGCTCGTGCAAAATGCACCGGTACAAGTGATGCTTTATAATGAAAAACCCATCACCATAGATGTGCCGATAAAGGTGAATCTCGTGGTCACGGACGCCCCTCCTGCAGTAAAAGGTGACACTGCTACCGGCGGGAACAAGCTGGTTACGCTTCAGAGTGGTGCCACCATTCTCACTCCCCTTTTCATTAATCCAGGGGACGTTGTGTGCATTAACACCGATACTGGTGAATACGTGGAGCGCGTAGAAAAAGCGTAGTACGTAGAGAAAACTGAAGGCCCGCCTCAGGAGAGGCGGGCCTTGTGCGTACGTCGCGGACGTACTACATCATCCGAACGCGTGGACCATATGCGCAAATGTGGCACTGAGACTAGAGCCAGCCACGTGGAAAGCGGCCACAAGTACGATGGCGCTCATTGCCACAATCAGTAGGTATTGGATGCGTGTGGCCGGGCGCGGTTGGGCATTCTGAGGTTCAGGCATTTGTGGTACCTCCCGGGGTTGTTTGCACACTGCTAAACGTTTACTCCCTATTTCTATACTGCCTGAAAATAAGCATAAAAGAAAGGACCGCACATGCGGTCCTTTCTTTTATTGACGCCCAGATTGCTTACGCAGCTAGGTATGGCATCAAAGCCATGTACCGAGCGTGCTTGATGGCGAGTGCTATTTCACGCTGCTTGTTAGCAGCAACACCCGTGCGCTTTTTACCCAGAATCTTTGCGTGGGGATTCGTGAACTGACGAAGGTATGCAACGTCCTTATAGTCGACGAACTTCTTATGCTCTATTTCCTCTCGTTCTGATTGGTATGCCATGGTTTTCGAATTTAGAATGGAATATCTTCCGGATTAATCTCTTCGTCTGGGTATTGAATGGAGTCAGCTGGACCTGTTGGCATGGATTCGCCCATGTCGTCGCTTGCTGGCTGAGCGCTTCGCGGAGCACCCCCTCCCTCACCTCCTGCCCTTCCACCGTCTGCGCCAAACTGGAAGTTCTCAACGATAATTTCGGTACGATATTGCTTCACGCCGTCCTTGTCCCACGTGCGTGTCTGCAAGCGACCATCGACGAAGATAGGGCGACCCTTCTTCAGATACTGACCAATAACTTCTGCGGTGCGCCCAAAGGCGACAACGTTGTGGAATTCGGTTTGTTCCTGACGCGCTCCCTGCTTATCTTTAAATGAGCGATTGGTCGCGATACCGAAGTTAGCCACCTGCTGCCCGGAGGGCAGTGCCTTTACTTCCGGGTCGCGAGTCAGGTTCCCGTAGAGCTGGACTTTATTGAGGTACATGTGTTTAGTATACCCCTTACGCAGCCCCCACTTCTTTCAATGCTGCGTCAAGTTCGACGTCGAGCACTTCTTCTTCAGGAGCGCCTTCGGCACCTTCCATAGGAATTTTGGCGTAGATTTCTGCCATTTCCTCCGAATGCTTGGCAGCGTCCTTCGTGGTACGCAGGTCAAGAAAACGAATGATGCGTCCCTCAGCTTTTGCGGCTTCGAGAACCACATCGTGTCCCGGACCTTCTGCCTCATATGCAATCCAGCAGAAAAAGGCGCTCGTAAAGTCACGACGTCCTGCCTGCTCACTGCGTGAGATGGTGTAGGCAAGCGGAATCTTGAGTGGCTCGCCTTCAGCAATAATGCTACCGGCTCCCGAGATGATGTCGCGGAGTGCCTGATAGATTTTCTTCACTTCTTCGCTCGGAAGCTCAGAATCGAGGTGGAAGCCGAGCTCATACACACGGGACTCGTTATATCCCGCTTCAAGCTCCTGCTCGGTGCCCTCAGCACCGTGATCGGATTCTTTTTTCATAACAGGCGCACTGTACCACGTGCTTTTGGAGCGAGCAATCAGGCCCTATATTTTAAATACCCGCCGGGCGTTTGCCACAATAGACTGCCGAACAATCTCCTCGTCTTCGTCCCGAATGCGTGCGATAGCCCCCACAACATCAATCGTGGTAAGAGGGTCGTTCCGCTGTCCACGCCTGCCCTCTGGTGCCACATAGGGAGAGTCAGTTTCTGAGAGTAGGTGTGTCAGAGGAATGGAACGAATGACCTTGTCATAGTCGTGCGTAAACGTAAGCACTGCCGTATAGGAAAGCGTGAAGTCGATGTCGGTGATGCGCTTTGCGGTCGCTCTGTTCCCGACGAAGAAATGGAAGTCGCCCCGTAGCTCCGGATACTCACGCCGCGCGCTCTCGAGCATCGTGAGCGCATCCTCATACGCATCCTGGCTTCCCTTAGTCGGGCGGGCGTGAATCATGAGCGGCTTGCCCGTCTTTCCTGCAATCTCGATGTGCGCTTGGAACACCTCGCGCTGCTTCTGTTTTGCCGCGTCAGGGTCCTCCGGACGAAAGTAATCCAAGCCACATTCCCCTATCGCAACCACCTTCGCTGACTGCGCCAAATCGAAATAGAGCGATATATCGCTATATTTCGACTCCACATAGTTAGGGTGAAGCCCTACGCTTGCGTACAGGTGTTCGTGCTGCTCGACCAGAGCGATAGCTTTCTGTGAAGACTCGAAATCAACACCAACGACGAGACCATGCACGTCCTCCTCTTGCATATGGGCAATGACCGCGTCACGGTCTTCGTCGTACATCGGAAACTGCACATGGCAGTGCGCATCAAAATACTTCATGCGAACACCCTACCATACACATCACCCCACTCGAGCACTACCATATATGGTAGTGCTCGTCTTATGCCACTAAGCGCGGAAAGAGATTTTCCGGTTTTTTGTTTTGATGAACGGCCTCTGCAATCCGAGCACTCGTCTCCGGCATGATGGGTGCAAGGTGCGCCGCAAGCTTCGCAAGATGCTTCACTAATTTCGCGATATCTGCTCGAGCCTCCTCGACTGTGCTTTCATTCTTTATCTTCTTATATGGCTGTTTCTCGGTCATATATTCATCGCCCTTGCTGATGTGTTCCCATATAAGATCGAGTGCTTCATTGAATGAGAACGAGTTCAGGAGGTTCGTAAAAGTTTCTTCAACACCAAGCTCCTCTGAAGAAATTTCGAGCGGTACGGAGAGGTGTTCTTCTGCGAGTTTCATCACGCGCGCGACCAAATTACCAAGACCATTCACTAAGTCGGCGGTATACCACTCATCAAGGCGTTCCCAGGTAATATCGGTATCCTCAAAGGGGTGCACGTGGCGCAAAAGAAGGTAGCGGGTGGCATCTGAGCCATAACGATTTATTAGATCAGTCGGGTCGATAACGTTTCCGAGCGTTTTCGACATTTTCTTACCGTTAGAAATGATAGTTCCGTGGATGAAAAGTTGCTTGGGGAGAGGCAGCTCGGCGGCAATGAGCATCGCCGGCCAAAACACTGCATGAAATCGCAAAATGTCTTTACCGAGAATGTGCGTGCCGGGCCAGAACCGCATGAGCTCCTCCCCGCGACCGAATCCAAGAGCGGAAATGTAATTTGTCAAGGCATCAATCCACACGTACATCTTCTGCGTTTCATCGCCTGGTACAGGCACGCCCCAGGTCATTTTTTTTGCCGGTCGAGAAAAGCTTACATCTTCAACGCCTGATCGCAAAAAAGCCAACACTTCACTCTTCCTTGTTTCGGGGAAAATGGGGAGCTCTCCTTTAAGAATTGCCTGTTCGATACGCGGTACATACTCACGCAGCTTGAAGAACCAGTTCCTTTCCGCCACTTTTTCTGGTGCACTGCCGTGTTCAGGACAAAATCCCTTTTCATCGAGATCTTTCTTAGTCAAAAAAGCTTCGTGCCCGACACAATACAAACCTACATACGTAGATTCATAAAGCGCATTTGTTTTAGAGAGGCGTTTCCACATCTCGATTGCTCCTGGCCAATGTACAGCTTCGTCCGAAGTACGAATGAACTGATCGTACTCGATGTTCAAACTTACATAGAGGTCCTTGAAACGTTGGACTGTTGCCTCGAGATACGCATGTGGCTCTTCACCTATTTTTCTCGCGGCCTGGATGATCTTTTCCGAGTTTTCATCTGTTCCAGTCAAGAAATAGGTCTCGTCGTCCAGTACTTTGTGGAAACGAGAAAGCGCATCGCAGAGGAGCGTCGTGTATGCGTGGCCTAGGTGTGGCTGTGCATTTGGGTAGAAAATAGGAGATGTTATGTAGTAGGATTTCATGTTGTTTGAATGTATTCTACGGTATTCTTTGTTCAATATTTTCCGCACACATTTGCGCATCAGCTATTCGCTTCCCGTGTCGTAGTAAGGGTACGAGCATTGGAAGAAGCCGATGAAGTGCTTCCATTCGAGCTATGGTGAGACACCAAGAATCTTTATTCTGTTTCTGGTTTCCGTAGACACCTGCTTTCCTGTCAATTCTAAAGGTGCTCTGAATACCCCGTTTAGCCAAGCCTGTATGGAGGCCTTGTAAGATACCAATATCGTACGAACGGAGACGGAAACGTGCCGTCCCGCCCGCAACCCCAAAGTTGCCCTCGGCATCGGTGTATCCGGCAAGAAATGAGAAGAAGTTTGGACCTGACCTCACTATCCATGCGGGAATATTTGCATGTTTTGGTAGAAGAAAAGAAAAGGATTGATTTAGCGTACAGCTTACATTTAGCGCACCTTTTTCATTTGCCTTTCCGACCCAGACAGGGCCGTAGGGTGCAAAAAGCTCAGATATGAGTTGTATTTGTGCATCTTTAGTGGTTCCAGAACTAACGCTGATAAGATTTCTAGCAGAACGAATCCCCAAGTCACCTAAGCGGAACCCGATTATATAGGCCTTTTCTATGTCAGCACCTGCAAAATCCTGCTTAGAGTGTTTTGTGCTCGTCTCCGAAACCGTTCTTCTTTCTATTCCATACTCTTTACATTTCTTCAGTATTCCTGAAGCTGAATAACTATACTGTTCAGCAATACCTTGCAATGACTTCCTTTCTGTGAGGTACAGGGATTCAAGATTACTTTTAGACAAAGTGATTTTTTCTCTTGGTCTTGGCTGAATACCGTGCAGTTTTAGGTGACGATAAATAGTTTTGGGGTCGCACTTATATTTCTCAGCAATGCTGTATGTTGAGAGTCCTTGATCTTGGTATAACGTTCTTAATTCTTCAGCTAAAAATATTCTCGCTTCAGTAGGGCGCCGTGCAGGTATCTCGCATTCATGCAACGACCTCACGATAACGCCCGTGTCGCAATTATACCGCTCAGCAACCGCTCTTACTGACAGTCCTTCTTTAAGGTAAAGTTCTCTTAATTCCTTTTCAGGAATTTCAATTCTGCGCATTGATAATATTGTATCATGTTTACATACGGGAGCGTGGTGGTGAGATATTTTGCCATTGCCGTGTATGAGCATAATCGCAAACGCGATTATGTGGCCTGGGCTCGCGCGCGCTTTCCACGGTCCAGGTCAGATAGAAATTCACGCAATGCTGCCGCTACCGGGATAGCAAGTACGACCCCAAGGAATCCCGCGAGATCGCCTCCTACAATAAGCGCGAGAATGACAAGGAGTGGCGGAATACCCACCACCTTATTAACCACAAGTGGATGTATGAGATGTGCTTCAAACTGAGTGATGATGAGATACAGCCCAGCGACAAGAAGCGCGAGTGTCACGTCCCCCGTTGAAAATGCGACAATCACGGCCGGTGCCGCGGAAACGAAAGAACCGAAGATAGGCACGAGCATAGCCGCTCCCGTAAATGCCGCAAGGAGTAGCGCATACGGAATACCAAGAATAAGCAAACCAAGATACGCAATCACTCCCCCAATCAAAGATGAGAGCAGCTGACCCTGCATCCAGAGACCAATCTTGCGTTGCGCTCTACGCCAGAGCCCAACCACGTACTGCTCGTGTTTATGTGGTGTGATGAGCTTTAAGAATTCTTCAACACCAGTATCCTGTATCGCAAAATAGAATGAGAGAACGATAACCAAGAGCAGCGAGAAAATACCACCAAAAAATGTGGAGAAAAGTTTGAGGGTTCCGGCCGAAGGGTCAGTGAATGCATTCTTTACCGTAAAGAGCCCGTCGAGAATACCGGCGAATTCGGAACGTCGCTCACCTGCGTGAGCGAGTGCGCCCTGAGTACCGCTTGGCAGTGGAAAAGAGTCGAGGTAGGTGGAAGCAACAGAAATGAAATTACCTGCATCCTCAAGTATCGGTGGAAAGAAGAAATACAAAACTGAAAACAAAGAGCCGAAAACCATAAGATACATCGCGAGCACCGCGACGACGCGTGGAACTCTTCGCTTCACAAAAAAAGCGACTCCGGGTTCGATAGCTGACGCTATGACAATCGCGGTGAGCACCAGAAGGGCGAGGTCCCGCAGTATCCAGAGTGCATACGCGAGCGCCCCGATGACGAGCGTCGTCATGATGGTACTCGGCGTGATGGAGACCTGTATTTGCTTATCCATACGCGCATACTAGCACAAAACGTTAGAGGGGCAGCCGGTCTCGGCTGCCCCTCACGACAGAGAAATCCCCCATCGTTCACACCGCTTCTCCCTATCCTTCCAGGTAACGGGAATACTCCACAAGTACTGCCGCTGAATCTGAAACGGACAGATTTCCACCACGGCATCCGGATGCACGCGCACGAAGGCCTCTGCATACTCGCGCGCAGTCGCAGTCGGCATACTTCTGCGAAAGTTCGGTCCATACTCGAACGGTACATCCGCTTCGAGAAATGCTTCGACTCGATAGACACTGACTTCCGTCACGCTTGTCGGGTCAAACGCCGCCGGATGAAGTTCTGTCACGCCCGCCGACTTCGGAACGAACACACCAATCACAAGAGCAAGAATTGCTACTCGCATACCCTCCTCCTAAAGAACTAAACCCGGGTGGGCATTAGGTCGTTATTAGACAGGAAAAGAGGACGGGGTGCAACTTAGACGAGACTGTTACGAAGGCGTTCCCCTACTTCAGTAACCGTAAGCCGTTCCTGCTCGCCAGTATCCCGATGCCGCAGAGTAACCGTATCCTTCAGCTCAGGATTCTCACCGAGGGTATCGAAATCAATCGTGATGCAAAATGGCGTGCCTATTTCGTCCTGACGGCGATAGCGTTTACCAATGTTTCCATTATCGTCCCAGGCAATCGCCGGATGAATTTTCTGAAGCTCAGAACGAATCTCACGTGCTTTCTCGACAAGTTCGGGCTTGTTCTTCAAGAGTGGAGAGACCATGGCCTTTACGGGTGCCAGCTTCGGGTTGAACGCGAGGTAAATGCGCTTTTCATCGTTCATCTCGTCCTCTCGATATGCATCTGAAAGTACCATGAGTATAGTCCGGTCCAGACCGACCGATGCCTCAACAACATGTGGCACGTAACGCTCTTTCGTTTCTTCGTCAAAGAATGACAGGTCAGTGCCGGAAAATTTCTGATGCTGAGAGAGGTCGTAGTCACCTCGATAGTGCAAACCTTCCAATTCTCCCCATCCAAACGGAAAATCGTATTCGATATCCCATGCGTCCTTGGCATAAAAAACAAGGTTTTCGTGCTGTTTCCAACGAAGCTTTTCTTCACGGATGCCGAGCCGTTGATAGTACGCCATTCGCTCCTGCTTCCAATCTTCGAATACCTGAGTCGCCTCCTTCGGAGAAACGAAGTACTGCATTTCCATTTGTTCAAATTCACGCTTCCGGAACAAGAATTGTCGAGGATTAATTTCATTACGGAATGCCTTGCCTACCTGGGCAATACCAAAAGGTACACGATATAGTCCTGTGTCGAGAACATTTTTATAATTTATATAAATCCCTTGTGCGGTTTCTCCCCGTAGATACACTTGTGGGTCATCCTCAGAAATCATTCCTAGATTTGTTGTGGCGAGAAGATATCGATTCGTCACTACATCGAAATCTTTTTTCTTACAATTCGGGCACACGAGCTTATCCCTGTTGGCGTCAAATAATGTATTGAGTTCTGTCTCGGTCATTTTCTCATCGGCCTGGACGCCCATTCCTTCGAGGAGATGGTCGGCACGAAGCTTAGTGCCGCACGCAAGACAGGCAACGAGCGGGTCCGAAAAATTATGGACATGGCCGCTTGCTTCCCATACTGCACCAGCAGTAACGATACTTGAATCAAGTGGCGCAATATCATCGTGTGCGCGCATGGCGCGGTTCCAAGCATTCATTACATTCTCCCGAAGCAGAACCCCGAGAGGTCCCCAATCATAGGTTCCTGCGAATCCTCCGTATATTTCAGAACCCGGAAATACAAATCCGCGGCGTTTGGCGAGCGAGACGATGGTGTCGAGACTAGGGGTTTCCATAAGCCGATACTACGCGATTTACTTCACGGTACCAAATGCCCCCGTGTAGGCCGGGTCTGTGGCTACTTGCGTGGTGAGTTCGCGCGCACTTGCAGATACCGGCTTCTGGGTAAACCGGTCCACCCCACTCACTTGCTGGGTGTTCACGAGGATGGGGCTGGTGTCCTGCTGCGACGTGCTTGGCGTAAGGGCCACCTGGAAGGAAACATTTCTGCTGGCTGATGAGGTGATGTCACCAGCACTCCACGTGAGCGTACGCGTGGTGTCATTGTATTTGAGTGAGCCATCAGTGGGGCTTATGGCTCCGGTAAAGCGTACATAGGAGGGGAGCGTTGCGAGCACTTGGGTACCAGCGACCGTATTGCCGGCGTTCGCGAGTGTATAGGTCACGGTGTAGGTGCTTTCCTTATTCGCTTCAGGTGGCCATGGGCCAGTATTTTTGAACGGCCCCGTGGTGCGTACCGCGCGCGACGTAAGCGAGAGATTAGTCGCCACCTTCACGGTGCGCGTGAGAGTAGCAGAGAGGGTTTCTGGTACTCTCGTTTCAGAAAGTCGCTGACCAACAACCGCCACGTTGAAGGTTATGGTCGGCGCTTGGCCACTGACTGCTCCTCGCTTGGCGGTAAAGGTGAGAGTTCCTTGCCCCGAATCGCCTGGCTGAAGCGTCGCAAGTGCCGGATTTGTGCTGGAATCAAAAAGAACCGTGGTGTCACTTGAACGGTAGAAACCGCTACTGGTGACGCTTGCTCGATTGAGCGCGTCTCCCATAAGTGCAACCGAGATGCGTGCATTGGTAATAGGAGTTGAAAGTGTGTTGGTCCAGGTGACAATCGCTTGAGTCGGTACGCCGACATCAATCACCGGACTCTCCGAGGTGTCACGATTAATGGAGAGGGCGGTTGCAAGAAACGGCCGCGTGAGTTTGATGGTGGTTCCCTTTGTGGTAAAGGATGTTGCGAGAGTCGTTGCAGCTTCGTTTTTTACCGTACCCGCCATAAACGTAAAAGCACGATCGTCATTCGCCTCCCCTGAAACGATTCCCGTAATACTGATACGACGCTCTTCGCCCGGTGTAAGGACACCAAGGTAAAAGAGCGAGCCTGATGTTGGCTGCGGAGCAGACCGGGTTGGCGTAAAACCAAAAGGATACTTTCCAGCGACCGCGACACTATTGAGGGGTGTCGTGGCATTACTACGCACAGTTACATCGATGGTTACCGGCTGCCCAGCTGAAGCCTGGGAGAGCGAGGTGACTGTGAGACTTATCGGTGAGGAGGTAATGGTAAAACTGTACTGTTTATTTTTAATGAAGACTGAGGTGCTCCCTTCGGTACGATACTCAATCTTAATGGGAAGCGTGACGTCCTGACCTTCGCTTCCATAGACGGCAGCTCGTATGGTTTTCTCTACTTTTCCACCTGACGCAATCGTTCCTATGTCCTCGGTTGTGTGTACAAAGGGTACGTTTGGATTATCAGCCGATTTGGTGCCATCAGGAAAATCGATGGTAACGCGTGTCGCCTGGATAGCTACCGGGTTTCTGTTTTCAATCGTCAGTAACAGAGGCACCGTGTCACCACTTGCGATAGATGTTGGTCCTTGTACGGTAATATTGACGTTATTACTTGAAATAACACGGCCACCATAAAGCAAATAAAATGCGGCTCCGCCACCGGTAATGAGAAAGAAGAGGACCGCGATGATGAAAAACCGTGCAGGACCTGAAATGTGGCTCGCTTCTTTCCTCGGCGCCAGTGGCTCCTGCTTGAGTTTGTCCCATCCGCGCGCGCGCTCAGGTGCGTGCTCATCGAGTGTGGGTGCTTCGAACGTTGTAACGGCGTTTGCACTGTAAAGACGCTGACGTACACGCTCGAGGGAGTTCAATTCCTCGTCTGGCATTACACCCAGTATAGCGCACGGGGGTTAGATGCCCGACGCAGCAATACCTCGATTAATGCGTGCAATGAGTTCAATGTGGCGCGTCGGAACATACCCGAGCGCGAGCGCATCATAGCCTTCCGGTGGTTTCTCACCCGCATCAAAGCCCAATTGATGGAGGAGCCGAAGCACCACCAGAGATTCTGCCGCCTCTGCATCTTCAAGAGAGAGTCCAGGAACAGATTCGATAAAAGCGACAAATTCTTGATAGAGGGTCGCATCGTCCACTTCCCCGTGCACCAGTCGCAGCAGCAGCGTGGCAACCCGGGCGATGCGGGTCCGGCTAGCCGCCGTAAGACCGATGAAGCGACTCTCCGCAAGTACGGCACCTGTGAGCCGCCACCCTTCCTTGCCGCGCACGAGCATACAGTCAGCTTCACAGAGGGTCTGTAGAGCATGTGCGAGCTTGGCGCCGGAACGTCGTACCCCTTCAGCACGTGCACGCACAAGCCCGAGATCGGGCGTGAGTAAGGTAATCAGCATACCTGCTTCGCGAATAGGGGTTCGCGCAAGGACGATGCCACTCGTTGAATACTTATGCCTCATGCGCCGTAAATGAGAAATTGAGCGTCCCGAATGAAAGTTCAGCACGGTGAGTATGCGCCTCGCCGTAGGTAATGGTCGCAACCCCCACAAGTTCACTGCCTGCGAGAAGTGATTCTCCTGCTGCTTCTACCGTAAGAGCAATATGGTCACTTGGAGCAAGTCCTGCGTCTTTGCGGGCGTCCGCAAGTGCCCGCGCAAGTTCTCGCACATCTCCTTCACGTATGAGTTCAGGAGTGAGCTCCGTTGAAAGGGTAAGGATTTCGTGGTCCATCAGAATGTCCTTCACGTTCACCTCCTCCGCGAGGAGCAGGGCGAGCGCTTTCGGAAGGGTGCCGGGTATGGAAAGTGACGCAAGTGGCTGGCGCACTTTTATACCCGCAGCCTGACGTGCACGCAACCCTTCAGAAGCAAGCGTACGCGTTGCGTGCATATTCCCTATCAAATCGATATCAACCGTTCCTGCCTCATACCAATCAGCGAGGTGCACACTTTCGGCATCTGTGTCATCGCGTACGGCTTGATAGGCCCATTCTGCCACGAAGGGAGCAAATGGGGCGAGGAGTACTGCAATGGTTTCAAGCGTATCGCGCAGCGTCGTAAGTGCGGCCGGGTCTCCGTCGCGCGCACGGTCGCGCACACGCCTGACATACCACTGCGAAAGGTCTTCCACGAGAAGTGCGATGCTCCGGCTCGCCGTATAGAGGTCATACGCATCAAGTGCCAAGGTCGCCTCCATAATTGTTTGGGAGGTGCGGGTACGCATCCACTCATCAATAACCTGAGGTGTTCCGGTACCACGGTCATTGGTCGCAAACAGCTGGTAAAACTTCGTGCTGTTTTCGAACCACGAGATAACCCGTCCCGCTTCCTTCAACGTCTTCTCGTCGAAGTTCTTACTGTCCCCTGGCTGGTTCACGTAGTACATCCAAAAACGAAGGGTGTCGGCACCGTAGCGGTCCATGGCGGCCATGGGTTCAATAATGTTCCCCTTTGATTTACTCATTTTTTTCCCTTGCTCATCAAGGAGATGCCCGAGACAAATCACATTACGGTACGCCGTACCCTTCCCCATAAGGACACCGACGGCAAGCAGGGTGTAAAACCAGCCTCGCGTCTGGTCGATAGCTTCAGAAATAAAATCCGCAGGGAATCCCCTTCCCTCTACCGCGGCTTTATTTTCAAACGGGTAATGGTCCTGCGCAAAAGGCATGGCACCGGAATCAAACCATACATCCATGACTTCCGGCGTACGATGCATTTCTGTTCCCGAATCGGAGAGCAATACGACCTCATCAATATACGGGCGATGCAAATCGAGCTCGTACTCATCATTGTGTGGAAGTGGTATGAAATCGAATGCAAGTACCTTCGCATAGCCTGAATCGCACGCAGCCACAATCTCACGGGCCTCCGCATCTCCTGCCCCCACCGTCAGAGCAGAAAATGATTCGTGAGCGATGCCGTGAGCAACCACAAGTATCCGAGCGTTCGCAAGCTTCGCATCTACTTCATACGCGAACGCGGCAAAGCGCCGCTTTGCATCCTTGTAGCTTTCTCCACCCGGCAGACGATCCGTGTACGACCGCATCACCTCACGACGGTATGCATAAAAATCCTCCGCCGGTTTCCCGTCGAAGTCGCCAAAGTCGAGCTCTGAGAGACGTTCGTCGACACCGACACTCGCCTCAAGTCCGAGTGCCGCTGCGACTATCTGTGCAGTTTCTCGTGCCCGTCGGTACGGAGAGGAGAAAATATGCGTGATGCCTGCACTCTTCAGCGCATCTACTGCGGCTTCCACTTGTGTCCGTCCTGTTTCAGTCAAACCGTATGCATCCGGCGTTGAGCTGTTCACAATACCGGTGGCATTTGTTTCTGCTTCACCATGACGCATAACGAGGAAACGATTCCCATTACGCTTCGTTCGTGTCGTGAGTTCCTCCACTGAGCCAATAATGAGTTGCTCGCTCTCGTCGGCGTTTTGCCACACCGGAAGCGGCGTGCCCCAGTACCGCTCGCGCGATATAGCCCAGTCACGCACGTTCGCTAACCACTCCCCCATACGTCCATCGCGTATATGTGCTGGTTGCCAATTCACCTTTTGGTTCTCCTCGATGAGATAGTCCTTGAGCTCTGTCATGCGGATGTACCAGGAATCGCGTGCGTAGTAGATGAGGCGATTCTTGCTGCGCCAGCAGTGCGGATACGAGTGCGAGTAATTTTCCTTCGAAAAGAGGAGTCCCTTCTTCTGGAGGTCTTTCAGTATCGCGATATTCGTTTCTGGCTCAATGACGGACGCCCCTTCAAGAAATCCGGTGCCTGGGATAAAAGTGCCGTTGGGTGCAACGAGGTGCACCTTCGGGAGTCCGACCTTTTTTCCCAATTCGAAATCGTCCTGACCGTACATGACGGCGGTATGCACGATACCCGTCCCCGTTTCGGTGGTTATAAAATCGGCTGCGTATACCTGATATGCCTTATCGAATTTTCCTTTCTCACTTTCTGACGCAAGCTCCATAGCGAACGAATACAGCGGCGTGTATTTCTTTCCTACCAATTCCCTACCGGCCCATTCAGCTGTCTTTTCCCAGCCTTCGCCCAGGTTCTTTTCAGCTAGGACCGTGGCGAGAATGACCTTCTCCTTTTCTTTTTGATACTGGCTATAGAGTATGTCGGCACCAACTGCGAGACCGACATTGCCCGGGAGAGTCCACGGAGTCGTCGTCCACGCAAGAAAATACGTGCCCGGCTCATCAACTAATTCAAATTTCGCCGTAAGAGAAAGGTCCTTCACCTCTTCGTATCCCTGCGCGAGCTCATGAGAAGAAAGTGCGGTACCACACGAGACGCACCACGGCACTACGCGATAGTCCTTATACAGTCGCCCGTCATCACTTACTTTTTTTACAATGCTCCATACGCTTTCCATAAAAGGCGCATCGTAAGTGAAATAGGCCTTCTGGAAATCCACCCAGTACCCCATACGTTCGGAAAAGCGTTTCCATTCATTTATATACACCGAGACACTTTCCCTACACTTTTTGTTGAACGCGGCGATGCCGTACGCCTCGATATCCTGCTTACCGGTGAAGCCAAGCTGCTTCTCCACCTCAAGCTCAACGGGGAGTCCGTGGGTGTCCCATCCGGCACGACGAGGAACATGGTAGCCCCGCATGGTCTTATACCGTGGAATGGCGTCTTTGAAGGAGCGTGACTCCATATGATGCACACCCGGCCGGCCGTTTGCCGTCGGAGGACCTTCGTAAAAAATAAAAGGCTTCTTCTCGTTCCCGCGAGCTCGTGCTTTTTCCGGAATGCTGTTATCTGCCCAGAATCGCAGTACCTCCTCCTCGCGTAGGACAGTTTCAGACTTCTGGGGAGCATCGGTATCAATATCGGCCATGGTGTATCCATCCTAGCTCCGTTAAATACTTCCCGCCAGTTCCTGACGGTTGGGCCATAAAAGAAACGGCCCGGACGCGCGATGCGACCGGTGCCGATAAGGGATTGAAGTTCTTCAATCCTATGTTTTGCGTTTGCGGGACTGCCTTGAAGCTCGCGAAAACATCGCTCGTTCGTGAGCAGCCTGGGCATGAGAACCCAAGACCACTTCGCTCTTCACCGGTCCTTGAATTTGAACCAGGTGTAGTGTTGCCGCGTCGAGTGATTCTCCCGGCGGCCATTTCACTTCATGACCATTCTCGGACATATCCTATCCCCCTATAGCACCATTTCCAAAGAAGTATAGCGAGTACCATACCGTACACTCCATTCTTCGACAATGGATTCGAGTAGAACAACGGCCCGGCGCGAACGCCGGGCCGCATATCACAGAGCCAGTAGGCTAGGTGTTGGGAAGAATGCCCCCATACCGGTCGGTGAAGCTCTTCCTTCCGCTGGTTGCTAACCGTCCGTCGGTTGTGAACTGACGCACCTCGAGCTTCACCCGCTCCCCATGCCCGACGATGTGCTCACGCCCCCTGTTGAAGCGCTGGCGCCGGAATCCTAGATTCGGTTGACTAGACCCGTACTCGCTCATACAGAGCTCCCCATTATCGACCGCCCAAATGCGGCACGAAGTCGAATATACCACACCACGAAACACTCGCAAGTCTACATGCGGTCCGGAGTGGGTATAGCGAGCAAGTGAAGACCATTCTCCATAGTCGTCGCAAAAGCTTTCGCGACTTTTTGTTTATAGGCTTCTTCTGGACTTCCGAGTACTTGCTCGGTCGCGTAGAAAGAATTCCAGGCTCCAGCGAGCTTCGTGAGGTACTGGGCAATGTGGTGCGGAGCACGTTCCGCTACTGCGTGCGCAACGACTTCAGGAAAACGAAGAATGAGTCGCTCAACGGTATAGGGCGCATCCGGCACACTGTCACCGAGTTCACCTTCGGACGCATAGGAAAGGATTTTCTTCGCCCGCACCAGCGCATACTGCAGATAGGGTCCTGACTCACCTTCAAGTGAGAGTGACTTTTCCATATTGAAGAGTATGTCTCCCCCGGATGCTTGGCGTAGAATCATGTATTTGATGGCACCGAGCGCAACCGCCTCTGCAATGAGCGGGTCCTCATTCTTTTCGCGCGCTTTTTCTATCACCTCCTGTATGAGCGCTGCAGCCGTGATGACATTCCCTTCGCGGGACGACATCTTTCCCGAAGTGAGCCGTAGGAATCCGTGTGGCACATGCGAGGTCTTCGCACCCACGAGTGGTGCAAGCTCTTCGAGCGCTGCTTTCACTACGGCGAAGTGCCCTACCTGCTCGGCTGCAGTGAGAATATACCGAACATCGGAGAGTACGCGTTCTTCAACGAGGAATGCAAGCCCCACTTCCTTGGCTTCGTACGTAGGCGTTCCCTTACTCGTGATGAATACGAGCGTATGGAGTCCTTTCCTTTCTCCTTCGTAAATCACGGCGCCTTCACTTTCTTTGAAAACACCCTTGGTAAGACCACCACGTACCAAATCGAGTCCAGACTGTGCCGTCTCACTCTCAAAGAAGAAGTAATCGAAGTGCGTGTCGAGCCGTTTATAGAGTTCCTGAAATGCTTCAAGGGAGAGTTCACGCCCCTTACGCCAAAGTTCCATCAGTTCCCTATCTTCTCCAGCGTAGATGGCACGATTGAGCTCATCAATTGCTCCCTTGGTTTCATCGCTTGCTTCATAGGCGCGTGCGCCGTGCGCGTAGGCATCTCCTATTTCCTTTGCGTTTGCCGGCTCTGTAATGCCTTTGTCGCGCAGGCCCCAGAGGGCTTTTGCTACGTGTGGACCAACGTCCCCCCCGTAGCTGTCACGCACCACCTTGGCTCCCCCGTGCTCAATAGTGCGTGCAAGTGCTTCCCCAATAACGGTACTCATCAGGTGTCCGATGTGCATTTCCTTAAACGGGTTCGGACAGGAGAATTCAATCGAGTAGGTTTGTCCTTCGGTTAGTGATACCCGTCCCCAGTCGCGTCCTTGCTCGCCAGCTTCCTTCACCATCCCTGTGATGACTGGACGCGCCAGAGTGAAGTTGATAAAGCCAGGACCAGCGACCTCTATCTTCTCTACCCAATCGGCAAGAGACTTACGGAGAGATTCTGCAAGTAATTCTGCATATTCTTTTGACGTCTTCGCACTACCAAAATTTGTGGTGAGCGAAAAGTTTTCCAAATGTGTCTTCTTTGAAAGGTCGTGACCAGCGACTTCCTCTACACATTGCTGGCTTGTTTTTGTGGTGGAGGCAAAGCCTGCCATTGCAGCGTTAGTCGCATAGTCACCATGCGATAGGTCTGCCGGCCACTCAACGGCAAACATGGTGTCGGGCGCTCCCGTGGCTGTGAGCGCTTCCTGTATGGCCTTTCGCAGAATTTCTTCCATACGGAGCAGTATACCAAAGCAGCGTACTACTATGATATATCATAGTAGTACGCTGCTTTTCTACTTCTCAAGCGAGCGATTTAGCTCTCTCCATCGCCCGCGCCCTGCACGTGGCGGCATCCCCGCGGAAAGTATTTTCTCGAGATTCCCCCAGAATGTTGTTCGCTTGAAGTGACGGGTATATTCCTTTGCGTACCGCATGAGACGCGCATGCTTACCACTCCTACATTCCTTCCATATACGGGTCACCGTCTGGGCTGTCACCGCCAATGTCTCTTCAATTTGCGTAAAGCTGTAGCCGCGCGCCAGCATGACAATGACCGCCAGTCGCTTTCCGAGCATAAGACGTTCTGTTTCCGTAAAGAGTTCCTCAGCAAGAACACGTGCTTCGCTCTTGGTGCGAGCAACAGAAACGAATGTAAGTAGCTGATCAGTAAGGAGTGCTTCAGTCTCTTTCTTGAGTGTTTGTTTTGATAAATGAGGCATACCACTATGATATATCATAGTGGTATGCCGTTGATGGAGGAGGTGGAGAAACTAGCTAATAATCTTTTGGTACTCGGTAATCAGCGAACAGATAGTTAGTTGAAGGACTCGGGAATGGGATGCGCCTGCGCCATTTCTTTGATGCGCGCACCTACCTGCGCAACAACGGCGTCATCTTGCTTTTGTAAAACTTCGAGCATGAGGCTTGCCACTTCTCGCGACTCTTCCTCCTTGAATCCACGCGTCGTCATGGCGGGAGTACCCAGGCGAATACCGGATGGATCGAGCGGCTTACGGGTATCGTCCGCAATTGAGTTCTTGTTGAGCGTAATGCCCGCCCTATCAAGCAGCGTCTCCGCGTCGTGTCCTGAAATTTGGAACGAACCCCATACATCTGCAAGGATAAGGTGATTGCTCGTTCCGCCGGTGAGTATGCGTAGATTGCCCTCTCGGAACACTTCGACCATCGCAGCAGCATTCGCCACCACCTGCTTCGCGTATGCAGAAAACGACGGGGTGCTCGCTTCACGGAAACACACTGCCTTCGCCGCAATCTGGTGCATGTGCGGGCCGCCTTGGAGGCCGGGGAATACGGCCTTATCTATTTTCTTTGCGAGCTCGTCACTTCCCTTACTTAGAATCATGCCGCCGCGCGGCCCACGCAGTGTTTTGTGCGTCGTCGTGGTCATGACGTCGAATCCGTAGTCAAAAGGATTCTTGGCGGCCCCGCCTGCGATGAGTCCTGCGATATGTGCCACATCCGCCATCGCAATGGCACCGACTTCTTTTGCGATAGCAGACATTTTCTCCCAATCAAGTTCGCGCGGGTAGGCGGAGAACCCAGCAAGAATGACTTTGGGCTTCTCGCGAAGTGCCATGTCTCGCAGAGCGTCATAATCGATCTCCCCGGTCTCGACATCCTTCATCTTGTAACGGATGAAATTAAATATCTTCGAGATATACGTCACGGGGTGCCCGTGAGTGAGGTGGCCGCCATGGGAGAGGTCCATGCCGAGGATAGTGTCACCAGGCTGCATGAGTGCCATATAGGCAGCGATATTGGCGTTCGCTCCACCCAGTGGCTGTACGTTTGCGTGCGTTGCCCCGAAGAGTGCTTTCGCGCGTTCGATAGCAAGGAGCTCTACCTTATCGGTATAGTGCTGGCCGCCATAGTAACGCTTCCCGGGATAGCCTTCTGAGTATTTATTGGTGAGTCCTGAGGCCATGGCTTCACGCACCGCCATAGAGACATAATTTTCGGAAGGTATGAGCTCAAGACCCTCCGCCTGGCGGGTATCTTCCCCTTCAACAAGGGCGTTCAGTTCTGGGTCTTCGTCGTGGAGATGCGGATACATAGGGGGTGCGTTAGTTCGTAAAATTTCCCAGATGTTCCTATCTCATTAGCGCCAGTATACCGCTTAGCGGAAAGCAGCGACAATAGCGACAACGTCCGCATGTATCTCTTCACGGGTACGGAGTCGCTCCCCCTCCATGCAGGAAACGATGCGCCAATTCGGCTCTCGAGCTGCTAGCCACTGCGCCGTTGCATGACTGCGCTCTAGGTACTCCCTATCCTCCTCGACCGTATCCTTGACCCCCGCACCAAGCGTTTGATTTTTTGCCGCACGCTTTTCGGTAAGGAGTTCGAGACTTACTTCAAGCGGGACATCCAAATAGATGATGAGGTCGGGGCGTGGAATGCTCAGTACTTCGTGCTCCATGCGCGCGAGCCAAAGAAGAAAATCATTTCGTTCCGCTTCGTCTGTAATCTTTCCGCCCTGATGTATTTGGTTCGAGCTCGCGAACCGGTCGGCAAGTACGACCCTGCCTTCGGCAAGCGCGGCGCGTATTGCCGGCGTGGACTCAAGCCTATCAAGCGCATACAGACTAGACGCTAGTTTCGGGTCCATATGGACGAAGTCACCATGCTTGCCGGCCAGACATTCCCCCACGAGTGCACCAAAGAAATTCCGGTCGTAGGCCGGGAAGTCGAGCTTCAGATTGTCTGTGCCTGACACGGAGAGAGACTCCCCTAACAGCTTGGCTTGCGTGGCTTTTCCGGAGCCATCGTTCCCGTCGAATACTATGAACAAGCCTTTTCGCATGTCCCTAGTATACCCAGCACTAAGAACATGCAGGTATAGCCGCACGAGTTGGAGGTAGTCCTTAGTGCTGGGTATACTGACCCGGATGGAACAGCCCTACCTGGATATTCTTAAAGAAGTCCTTGAACACGGGAGTGACCGTGGCGACCGTACGGGTGTGGGTACTCGCGCACTCTTTGGTAAAACCATGAGGTTCGATCTTTCGCAGGGATTTCCTGCCGTGACGACGAAGAAACTCGCGTTCAAAGCCGTAAAGAGTGAGTTGCTCTGGTTTCTCGAGGGGAGTATGGATGATAACCGACTTAAAGAACTTAACGGAAGCGAACGAACAATTTGGAGCGCAAATGGCGACGCCGACTACTGGAAGCCGAAAGCAAAACACCCCGGAGACCTCGGTCGCGTGTATGGTGCGCAATGGCGTAGTTGGCAGAAACCGAATGGCGAGACAGTGGATCAGATAGCAGAAGTAATCGAGGAGATTAAGAAAAATCCAAACAGCCGTCGCCTTATTGTGACCGCCTGGAACCCGGGCGAGCTCGACCAGATGGCGCTTCCGCCCTGCCACATGTTCTTCCAATTCTTCGTCGCCGACGGCAAGCTCTCGCTTTTTATGCACCAACGCTCCTGCGATATGTTCCTCGGTGTTCCCTTTAATATCGCCTCCTATTCGCTCTTGCTCCACATGGTCGCGCAAGTCACCGGCTATCAAGCTGGTGAGTTCGTACATTCTCTTGGTGACACGCACATATACAGCAACCATTTCGATGCGGTGCGTGAGCAACTCGCACGCACCCCCTATGCCGCCCCGACCCTGTGGCTCAATCCTGAGGTGAAGGACATAAATAGCTTCACGATGGACGACATAAAACTCGAAGGCTACGAGTCGCATGCAGCCATTAAGGCCCCGATGGCGGTCTAGATGAGGACCTTTCGTTCTAGTTCCTGGAATTCGAAGCTTGGTGGGAAACGTTCTTCAAAAAATCGCATCACCGGCTCGCCGGTATATTCCTTGCGGAGCGACGCATAATGCATAGCAAGAATCATCTCTTCGGGCTCACCGACACAATCGAGCGGTTTGAAACCCTCAACGCCAAGGATACGCTTGAAGAGGCGGAGGTGGCGCCTCTTGGTATATAGATCAGCCCGAAACATGCCGAGTATTTCTTTTTTGGGCAGAAATGCAGCGAAACAGGCGAAGAGAAACAGGCATTTGGGACACTCCTTGCACCAATAGGAGCCGCGCGTCATGAGCTGTGTAATACGGGGAAGCCAAAAATAGCTGTTGCAGCTCATGACATGCCGCAGATACTGCGGATACTGCACGAAGCGTCTCACAATCTCAAGCTCACTGTATTTGCGCAGGAGCGAGGTAGTAGTGATATCAGGTGTTATAAAGCGTCGTATATAGTCATTGGTGAGCTTTTCAGCCTCAGAGGACTTACACCACTGATGATTCACTTCTAGGCCCATATAGGTGAGGTTACCGAAATCCGCACTGCGTTCGTTGGAAAAAATAATTGAGTCGTACCCGAGAAGTTCCGCGAGCATTACCGCTATAAAAGTAAAAGTGGAAACCGAAGGATATGCTGCCGATACTCTGTGGAGCGACGCGGCCAAGTTAAGGCGCCGATCACTGCGGCGGGTAACACTGATTGTTTTCGCGCCGACAAGCGCGGCGATGCGGGTGTGGGCGGGCGTAGGAGAAAAAGAAAAAAAATCGAACGGTACACTTGAGCTTTTTAACATTTCAGCGGACAGGACGGAATCTTTTCCGGCACCATTCAAGAGGAGAGCTCGCGCAGGACGTTCAAAACCTGCAGGCATAGACGCAACGAGCGAAGAATCATAAGGAAACGCGATGAGATTGCGAAAATCCATTTTCATATAGTAGAAATACTCTCCGAGACCATTCAGATACAGTGTGTCCCAGAAGTGGGCCTGGTCGCGTGTGAGCGCGAACCCTTTTATACGAATGTCGTGCGTCGGAAAGACACACCAATAATTGATACCGAGCATGAGCAGAAGCGCCTGGAGCGTTGGCTCCAGGACGGCTTTTGGAACGTTGTCCCATAACTCTGGTGCCACGTCTTTAAAAAAGAGTCGGTCGGTATAGGTCTTCACTCTCCCGTTTTGAAATTCTACGTGGTAGGTAAAGGACACGGTTGAACGAGAAGGATTGACCTCGTATGCACCGAAGGTAAAGGACGAGACATGCCGTAGCCTCTCCCGAGTGGGCTGTAGGGGTTCACTGGAGCTCATGTGGATATGGTAGCAGGCGGGCGGTATACTGACCCGACTATGGCACTTTCCGATAGACGTATTCTCGAGGAGATGAAGAAGGGCGATATTGTTATTTCCCCCTTTGATAAGGAGCAGCTCGCCACCAGTAGCTACGACGTGACGCTCGGCGAGTGGTTTTTCCGTGAGCAGACCCCTAACTACAACCATTCGCTCTACAACATCTGGGACCAGGCACACGTTGAACATGTCTGGGGAGCAAAGAAGGTAGAGCGCGCGGTCGTCGCGAAGGAGGCTTTCAAGAAATACAACTTTGAGTGGACCGGTATCCGCCCGGACGACAAGGTTATCATCCTGCGTCCGGGCGAAACCATCCTGGGGCATACCCAAGAATTCATCGGAGGAAAAGACCACATCACCACCATGATGAAGGCGCGCAGCTCACTCGGCCGTAACTTTATCGAGGTCTGTAAGTGCGCCGGCTGGGGCGACGTCGGGTATATCAACCGTTGGACGATGGAGATAACCAACAACTCCACGCACTACATTATTCCGCTTGTGGTGGGACGCCGCATCGCACAGATTATTTTCTTCGAGACCGGGCCCATCCTGGCGAAGGACTATGCCGCGAACGGTAAGTATGCGAGCTCGACCGACGTGAAGAAGCTCGCAAGAGAGTGGAAGCCCGAAATGATGTTACCCAAACTGTGGGCTGATAAGGACATCAAGAAAAAGCAGCCATGGCACAAGAAGACACAGAAAAAAACCTAGGTGCGCTCGATTCTCTCCTCACTCCCTACCGGGCGTTTATAACGTACCAGCCACTTCGCACGGAAGTGGCGTTCGACTTTATAACGTTCCCCGAATCCGCATTGATAGAGAACATTCCACCGCGCGCGTCGCTTAATCCTACGCAGGAAGCCGCTCGTCTGACATCTGCTATAGGGGCGCAAGCGGTGGTGATTCTCATACCGGGGCGTCGGTTTGATGCTGCAGGTACACGGCACGGTCAGGGCGGGGGGTGGTACGACCGTTTTCTCGCACTCGTGCCCAGAGAGTGGCTTCGTGTCGGTATCTGCTACGACGACCAATTTTCAGGAACGCCCTTGGTCCGAGAGAGCTGGGACCAGGCGATGGATTATGTCGTCGTGGTGAATCGGAAAACTGCTGGCGTTAGCATATACTCCTCGGAAGGAATCTATGATTAGTCTCATCGCAGCCATTTCAGAACAGACGCACGCCATCGGTAAGGATAGTGGTCTTATCTGGAACATACCGTCGGATATGGCGCATTTTAAAGAACTCACTACTGGACACCCCGTTATCATGGGCCGCAGGACCTGGGAATCACTTCCTGAGCGATTCCGGCCGCTCCCAAAGCGCACCAATATTGTTATTACTCGGGATAGTGCCTACCAGGCACCTGGTGCCCTCGTGGCCCACTCTATAGAGGGAGCACTCGAATTGGCAAAAAAAGCCGAAGGTAACGACACTATCTATGTTATCGGCGGTGGTGAGATATATGCGCTCGCGCTCCCCTATGCCGACCGCCTCGACCTTACCCTGGTGAACGACCGAATCGATGGAGATGCCTACTTTCCTTCCTATGATGCTTTTACGCTGGTGAACGAGGGAGAAGCGCTTAGCGAGAACGGGATTTCTTTTCGCTTCGTGACCTTGGCTCGCTAGCGCGCTTCCAGTTGAGATGCCGATGAAAAAAGAGCGGTGCAAATACATCGTTCTCGGGCTCCACGATGAGCTGCGCATCGGCACGAGGAGAGCGATTCTTAAATACAACGTTCTTAGCGGCTCGGATGACCGCAACGGGCACACATTCGGCACCCTCCCCCATTTCAAACACCGCGGCGGCGGCAAGCGCATCTATAAGGTTCGCAAGCTCCACTTTAATCAGGCGGCCAAAGATATCGGGTGTTCCGCGATAATCCCGTAACGGGTCAATGCCATCCCACGAAAGAGCGAAGCCAATGGCGCCACGACGAAGCGGCAAGCTCACTGAGTCCGTAATGATGACGGCGAGCTGCTTCACACCGTAGTGCTTCTGGAGCCAGGTACGCAGACGGCGCGCACTTTTAAAGGGGTCAGCAGGATAGAGGATGTAGTGCTCACTACCATTGCTCTCATCGATACCGGCCGAGCCTGCCATAGAACCTTTAGCGATAGTAAAACGGCTGCGCCACCGCGCGGTGCGTGGGGCCTTCAGGTACCAGTCTGACTCTTGCTCGACGAGTTTCTCTTTGTCGATGCCTTCAATCGGGAGCGTACGCCCCTCGTCTATCGACACCACCTTCGAGGAAATGGCGACAATGTCTCCCTCTTTGAGAGAGAGCTTTGAGGCGCTAAGAGCATCAAAGAGTGAATCCTTGGGCGCGACGAGCGGTCGCGTTTTGATACCGATAATCTGCATATGTGGACGGTACACGAAAAGACCCCCGACTACTAGTCGGGGGTCTTTTCGAAGAAGCCTTATTTAGAAACAGTAACGCCCATAGAGCGGGCAGTTCCCTCTACCGTCTTCTCCGCAGCCTCTATGGAGGAAGCAGAAAGGTCGGGCATTTTCTTTTCGGCAATAGCGCGAACCTGTTCCTTGGTGAGGTTGCCCACTTTAGCGAGTGGGGTTTTACCGGAACCCTTGTCCACACCGAGCGCAGCGAGGATGAGGCGCGACATAGGAGACACCTTATACACCAGGGTAAAGGTACGGTCCTCGTACACGGTCATTTCTACCGGCACGATTTCGCCTGCACGCTCGCGCGTTGCCTCATTGAACTTATTGACGAAGTCGCCAATGTTTACCCCGGCAGGACCAAGTACGGTACCCACAGGAGGTGCAGGTGTTGCCTTCCCTGCGGGAATCTGGAGCTTTATCTTTTTTACTGCTTTTGCCATATGAGTGTTATGAGACTCTACCCGAGCTTACTGAAAAACGCCAGAGGCAAGGCGGCGAGGAGGGAAAACCCGAGTCGTACTAGGACGTACGGTGAGGGTTTGAGCGACAAGCCAACGCAGCATATGGCGGAGTTTCAGAAGCTCAATTAGAGTTTCCTTATTTGTAAGAAATCGAGTTCTACCGGCGTCTCGCGACCGAACATTGAGACAAGAACTTTTACCTTGCCGCGATCTTCATCAATCTCACCCACCTTGCCCTCCAGGTCCTTAAAGGGACCATCTGCGATAACAATCGGATCATCCTTCATGAGGTCGATACGGTGCTTGGGAGCTTCCTGACCCATGCGCTTCATAAGGCTCGCAATTTCACTGTCCTCCATGGGGACGGGGGTCGTACCGGAGCCCACAAAACCGGTCACGCGCGGGGTGTTGCGTACCACAAACCATGAATCCTCATCCACAATCATGCGCACGAGAATATACCCGGGGTAAATCTTCTCTTCCTCAACGATGCGCTTCCCTCCCTTGACGCGGATTTTCTTTTCGGTCGGCACCACTACCTCAAAAATTTTTCCTTCCATGCCGAGTGACTCAATGCGCTGCTTGAGATTGCGCTCAACAGCATTCTCATACCCCGCGTAGGTATGAATGGTGTACCAGCGGGGCTCGCTTGATGCGGCTTCTTCATTGAACTGGGGTGCTGATTTCATGTCCATAATAAAAAGAGTTAGTGGTTAGCCGATGAGCCGACTAATCAGGGTGGTAAACCCGTAGTCCAGCAACGCGATGAAAATACCAAGCGCAGCTGAAATAAGAATGATAAGGAGTGTATGGAGCCCTGCCTGCTTGCGGTCCGGCCACACCACGTGGGCCATTTCCGCACGGACATTCTTCAAATACGTAAGTAGTCCTTTCATGATTTTGGTCTGTGGTTCTAGTAAAAAAGGCCCGCAGGCCTTGGTTCTTCGTATGATAGTACGGCCTTACTCCTATGTCAAATCACCTGTGGGGCACAAGTGCATCGAGTTTTTGTCGGATGCCATACGAGCGCGCGTGACTGAGCATTCCTCGATAGGAGTGCGCCATTGCTTGAAACGTTTTTTCTTCCATCGTACCGTTAGCTACCCATTCTTTAGCACTTTTCATCTTCTTAAACATTCGTCGTTTGGTTCGCGTTCGAAACACACGGTGATGTGGGCGTATCACGTATCCTAGGAAATCAATTCCTTGCCGGAATGAGTGTATCTCGATCTTATTCGGATGCAGTTCAAGATGCAGACTGTTTTCAAGAAATCTGGAAAGCAAGGGTATGAGTCGTTCCAGGTACGTAACACTGTCGGAAACAAATACAAAGTCATCACAGTAGCGAGCATAGTATCGAACATCGAGCCCTTGTTTTGAAAATTGATCCACTTCATTCAGATACACATTCGCAAAGAGTTGGCTCGTGACGTTGCCGAGCGGGATACCGATACCAGGTTTTGCATAGAAACTTCGTATGATGGTTCGAATCAAACTCATTGCTTCATCGTCATGAATAGTTCTTGCGACTAAAGCCTCAAGAATCGTGTGGTCAACAGAGTCGAAGAATTTCCGGATATCGCAGGAGAGCGCATACACTGGTCTTTTCCAGTTTCGACTTACTTTCCGACCGAACGATTCCAGTGCGTCTACTCCTGCAAGAGTTCCCTTCCCGACTCTTGAAGAGAACGAGTGCGGGATGAATTTCTCATCGAAGAATGGATCAAGAATCTGAAACACCGCCTGGTGCAGCACACGGTCCCGAACAGTTGCTTTATGTATGTGACGAAGTTTCGGGTCCTTAATGTAGAATCCGACATATGCATCTGGTATCCAATTCCTTTCCTTTAATGAAAAGTGGAGCGAGAATATATTGTCTTCAAGAGCAAAAGCAAAATTTTGTACGTCGAGGTTTTTATTCTTTCCTCGCTTGAATGCTTTCCATGCACAAAATAGATTTTCTATCGAAATTATTTTATGGAACAAAGACCCGCTAATGTACCCCCCCCCGACGGTATCCAGGCACCTATCGTACATGCAATAAGCATACTCTATAGCGAACTGTATCGACTCGGCTCATCACTTTCTAAGCGCGACCGATACGGTATCCACAAGACGATTGAAGACGAGTGTCTGACCACGCTTAAATATTCAGTAGCTGCTGCGTTAGCGCGTAGCGGCCATAAAGAGAGCCTGGTGAGAAATCTTTCTACACAGATAGAAGTCCTGAAGCATTTAGTCCGTTGTGCACACGAGGCAGACAGCATTACGCTCCCTGCATATATAGCGATGCAGAAACGTCTGCAAGAGATAAGCCAGATGGCAACCGGATGGCTGAAATATACAGAACGGCACGAGGCTCTCTAAAGGGAGCCTCGCTTCTCATTAGGATACTTCTCACGAACACGGAGGTTCGGATTCTGATTCGAGGGTTCGTTCCAGTTCACGTTGAACTTCCCATCGTTCCAGTTCGCGTTCGGCACGTTGCCGTCCGCATTCCGGGAGCCGCGTCTGCTCTGCACCATCCATTGCACCGAAAGCATGTATTCTTTCTGTGTTTGCCTGTCCTTGCAGGTGATTATGTGGAGTCTGGTACACCTGTGCACTTCACTCTCTAGTACAGAGCAGGCAGTTTCCTCTGAGAAAACCGGGCAAACCGATATCACATAGTTGTATGCAACCGATTGTAAAAGCCATGTTCAGTATACGACATTGTTTTCTTAGGAGCAGCAGCGACTTAGAGAAAAAGAAGTACCCCTGTGGTGCAAAAAGAGACGCCCGCGCGGCAGACCGCGCGGGGGAAGGGGTAAAGGAACTAGTGGGGAGGGTCCTGACAGGACCGCAAGCCCCCGGGGGGAACGATT
>VFSW01001057.1_pt1 | contig 41076 bp, 38 predicted proteins | sample 5358111 | NCBI WGS metagenome assembly VFSW01 (sample SAMN11554181, study PRJNA540505) | mine drainage metagenome | isolation source: sediment from site ElyBrook_90M | place: USA: Ely Copper Mine, Vershire, VT | collected 2017
CGCCCAGCATGCCGATACCGGCGGGATGGCGCCCGGTTCGAGGGCGCTCGCGACCGAAAGCTACCCGGAGGGCTTTCGCCTGCCGCCGGTGCGGATTGTCGCCGCCGGCGAGCCGGTGCGCGACGTGCTCGAACTTTTCTACGCCAATACCCGCGTGCGCGAGGAGCGCGAGGGCGACTTGCGGGCGCAACTGGCGGCGATCAGCGTAGGCGCGAACCGGCTGCGCGGACTGGTCGAGAGTTCTGGGCGCGCGCGGGTCGCGGCCGCGATGGCCGGGCTGAAGGATTACGCCGAGCGGCTGATGCGCGCGGCGCTCGCGCGGCTCAAACCGGGCGTCTATCGCGCGATCGACTATCTCGACGACGACGGTTTCGGCACGGGGCCGATTCCGTTGAAGGTCGCGATCGAGATCCGCAACGGACGGGCGACGGTCGATTTCACCGGATCGTCGCCGCAGGTGCGCGGATCGGTCAACGCCAACTACGCGATCACGCTGTCGGCGGTCTTCTACGCGATGAAGTGTCTCGCCGCCGAAGCGGTGCCGCCCAACGAGGGGCTGATGCGGCCGATCAAGCTGGTCGCGCCGCCCGGCTCGATCGTCAATGCGCGTGAGCCCGCGGCGGTGGCGGGCGGCAACGTCGAGACTTCGCAGCGGATTGTCGACGTGCTGTTCCGCGCGCTGGCGAAGGCCGCGCCCGAAAGGATTCCGGCGGCCAGTTCCGGCTCGATGTCGAATCTCACTGTCGGCGGTTACGATTGGTTCCGCGCGCGCCACTTTTCCTACTATGAAACGATCGCGGGCGGCGCGGGCGCGGCGCCGCTCCATCCGGGCGCTTCGGGGATCCATACCCACATGACCAACACGTTGAACACGCCGATCGAGGCGCTCGAAGCGTACTATCCGATGCGCATAACTGAGTATCGAATCCGGCGCGGATCGGGCGGGCGCGGTAAATACGATGGCGGCGACGGGCTGATCCGCGAACTCGAATGCCTGGTGCCGTCGACGGTCAGCGTGCTGACCGAGCGGCGCACGCTCGCGCCATGGGGACTCGCGGGCGGGGGCGACGCGGAGTGTGGCGTGAACCATGTGATCCACAACGGGCGCAGCGAGAAACTACCGGGCAAGGCCAACGCGAATCTCGCGCCGGGCGACCGGATACGAATCGAGACGCCGGGTGGCGGGGGCTGGGGCCGGCGCGCCGCTATCAAGCGCAAAACACCCCTGGCGACAGGGTTAAAAGGCGGCGATGCGTGACGCTAATTTCGAGGCTAATATGAATGGAATGCCCAAACGATCGTACCGGTTTCCACAAGCGGTGTTCCCGTTACCCAAACCAAGACAAGCGGGTCATCAACGCGACTTCATCGCCGGTCTCAAACTCAGGATACTAATTGAAACGTCATTGCTATTGGCAATGTTATCCAAACGGCGCCTAACCATGATAAATACGCTCTCGCCAGCGCGGCTGAGGTTTGCCGCGCGATTCGCCGCGCCGGTCGTGATGGTCGCGGCGCTGACGCTGACCTTATGCGGATGTTCGCTGCTGGGCATTGGCGGGCCGACGCCGCATCAGCGTGCCGACGATCTCGAGCCAATGCTGGCGGGAGCGGGCTTTCGCATGATCCTGGCCGATACGCCGGCGAAGATGCAACATCTGAAGACGCTGCCGCCGCTGAAGGTCAATTACTATACGGGTAGCGACGGGACGACGCACTACTGGTTCGCCGATCCCGATTACTGCCATTGCCTCTATGTGGGCGACGAGACCGCCTACCAGGAGTATGAAAATCTGCGTACCCAGGCGCGAATCGCGAAGAACGAGCAGGAAGCCGCCGAAGAAAATTACGAGGCACAGCAGCAGATGCAGATGAACATGATGAGCCCGTTCGGGTACGGCTTCGGTCCGGAAATGGGCTTTGGCTTCTGACCCGAGGCGCACGCGCTTCGACGATCGGACGGCTTACCGCCTGAATCATGTGATTCGCAACGGGCGGGACGGCGAGGTGGGGTACGAAGTGCTGACGACGGTTGAACTATTAGTTACTCCTCAGCGACTCGCGCGTCGGGCGGAATGCCCTTTCTGGGTAATAGAAACGTCAGCGGCAGCGCAAATATGAAGAGCCAGAAGAGCAGCGCGAATGCGTCGTTGTAGGCCATCATTGCGGCCTGGCGATTGAGCAGACCGTTCAGTATCGACAGATTGTGCATGCGGAGCGTGGACGAGCCGTAGCCCAGGTTCATCAGGCGCGAACTTGTAGCGGAATCGTATTGGCGCTGGATCGGACTGAAGACGTTGATATCGCCGTCGAGCATCGCGCGATGAACCTGCGTGCGCCGCTGGACCATGGTCGCCAACACTGCGTACGCGACGTTGCCTGAAATGCGCCGGACCAGCGTGTAAAGTCCGGCCGCCGCCGTCATTTGGGCGCGCGGCATCGAACTGAGCGATACGGTACTCAGGATTACCATCGAGCAGCCGGTGCCGATTCCGCCCTGAACCAGCAAAGGAACGAAAGTCGAGTAGCCGACGCGCGGCGGCAGATGGCTGAGTCCCCAGTACGCGATCGCCAGCATCGACATGCCGAAGCCAATCAGCCATCGCAGCCCAATGCGATTATAGACGTAGCCGACGATCGGCATGACGCAAAACATCGCGATCGCCCGCGGCATCAGGACCAGGCCGGCGCGGAAAGCGGGGTAGTCGAGCACATCCTGGGTAACCTGCGGCAACAGGAAGGTCGAGCCGAACAGGGCAAATCCGATCACGGCGCCCATCCCGGAGCCCGTGGCCAGCCGCGGGTTGCGAAACAATCGGAAGTTCACGATCGGCTCGTCGCGCGCAAGTTCCCATATGATCAGGCCGCTGATCGCGACGATGGCTGTCACCGTGCCGAGAATGATCCAATGCGACGCGAACCAGTCGACCTCCTGCCCGCGCTCGAGCACAACCTGAAGTGCGGTCAGCCCGACGGTCAGCAGGCCGATCCCGCCCCAGTCGATACGCTCGAAGCCACGCTTGAGATAAGGCGGATCCTCGACAAAGGCGCTGACCATCAATATCCCGGCGATCGCGAATGGGACGTTGATGTAGAAAATCCAGCGCCAACCCCAGGTATCGACCAGCCATCCGCCGATTACCGGGCCGATGGTCGGCGCGAGCATCACGCCCATGCTATAGAGCGCCATCGCCATCCCCTGCTCGGCAGGCGGGAATTTTTCGCGCGTGATCGCCTGCGAGGCTGGAATCAGCGTGCCGCCGCCAGCACCCTGGATAATGCGGTAAATCAGCATCTGGGTGAACGTTTGCGCGGTACCGGCAAGAATTGAGCCGATCGTAAAGATCATCATCGAGACGAGAAAGAGGCGCTTGCGGCCGAGCAGCGTACTCCAGAACGCCGTCATCATGATCATGATGATCTCGGCGATGCTATATGCAGTCGATACCCAGGTAATAGTCAGCAGGTCCTGGCCGAAGCTGCCCATCATGTGCGGCATCGCGATATTGACTACACTCACGTCCATGACGGAGAGAAAAGTGCCCAGCAACACCGAGCCGGCGACCAGCCATTTACCGGCGTCGCGCCGCTGAGGGGGCGGCGCCGTCGAAATTGTTTCAATTGATTCGAGCTTCATCACGCCATAAGGCCTGGTTACAGTCTGCGCGCGAAACTTCGCGAGCCATCGCGCATGCTTTGGCGAAAGTCTCGCGTGACGGCCGGCCGTGTCAACGGGTAACGGGGGTTTTCCGGCACCGATTTACCATCGTCGCCTGCTTCTAGCCGCCGCACCTGTGTAGCGCGGACACGAGACTCGCTTTTATCGACGATGCGGAGTCGGCGCGCAGGGCCGGTTAAAGGATCAGTTGGACGATGAATAAGCCCGTGTTTCACCTCGTCTCTCAGGTTAGAGACAAATGATCCGGCATGCGCTATCGCGGCCTCTAGCCGATCTGGTTTGCGTTTGCCGCGTCATGGCGGCGAGACCGCCCAGGCCTCACCAAAGTACAGATCCGGCTTCAACCCTTAGCTTCCACGTGATTAGCCGGCCTGCGTCACCAGCCAGCGTTTGAGCTGCAAATCCCTATTTGGCGGGATGAGGTGACGAGTACGATTAAATCAGCTTCGAGGTGCGCAGGCGCGCGCGGGCCTCAGCGTCGATACCCACTTCGGCGGGAATTTCGTCGTTGTGTGGGCGCGCCGCCTCGGGATAGGTGCGCACGGGCGCGGCGGGAATTCCCTCACGCGCGAAATCCGCGAGTGCTTCCTTAGCCGTCCGCTCGGTCATCCATTCAGCGGCCATCGCCTCGACCTCGCCGTGATGCGCGACGCGCGGCGCCTGTCTCTAAAGGGGCCGAGGCGGAGATCGCCTGCTCTGCCGTGAACATGTAGTCTCTGGTCGACGGGACGACATCGACCCGCTTCGCGAGTTGCATCTGGAAAACCATCAGATTGTCATAGCGGAAGCCCATCTCGCTTGTCGCCAAGTAGAACTCCCACATGCGACAGAACCGATCGTCATAGATTTCGCGGATCAACGACGCGCGCTCCATGAACCGTTCACGCCACTGGCGCAGGGTCTCCGCGTAGTGCAGACGCAGCACCTCGATATCCGTGACCCACAATCCGGTCGGTTCAACTGTTTTGAGCGTTTCCGACAGAGCGGGAACGTATGCGCCGGGGAAGATGTATTTCCGAATCCAGGCGCCAGTGACTCCGGGTCCGTCCTTGCGACCGATGGAGTGGAGCAGTGCGACCCCGTCATCGGTCAATAGGCAAGCTATTTTCTGAAAGAACACCGGATAATTTGGCACGCCAACATGCTCGAACATGCCGACCGAGACGATGCGGTCAAAGCGGCCTGAGACATCGCGGTAGTCCTGCAACTCGAACGTCACTCTGCCAGCCAGGCCAGCTTCCTCGGCCCGGCGTCTGGCGATCACTGCCTGCTCTTGCGACAGCGTGATCCCGGTGACATGGACGTCTGCGAGCTTAGCGAGCGTCATGGCGAGACCGCCCCAACCGCAGCCGATGTCGAGCACCCGCATTCCGGGCCTCAACATCAGCTTGGCGGCTATATGGGTGGTCTTGGCAATTTGGGCCTCCTCGAGGGATGCCTCCGGGTTCCGAAAATAAGCACAGGAGTATTGCTGGTCCGCGTCGAGGAAGTGGTGGAACAAGGCGTCCGAGAGGTCGTAATGGTGTGCCACATTGCGTCTTGCAACACGACGGGAATTGACCTGCTGAAAAGTGCGCAGGAAACTCCGGGCCGCGCGCCTGAAACGCCCCGGTGGCCGCCGCCATGTACTCGCAGCCAGGTTGCGACCGCACAGTTCTAGCAGGTCCCAGAGACTTCCCTTCTCAATGACTAGTGAGCCGTCCATGTAGGCCTCACCAAGGTACAGATCGGGCCTCAACCCGATCTTCCACGCTGTCGGGCGGTCTGCGATACGTACGACGATATCGGGAAACCCGGAGACGGACTGACCGAACACCTTGGCCTGCGGGCCCAGTCCATGCACGGTCAGCCTTCCTGCTCTGATGAGGTTGGTGAGCCTACGCTTAAGCAATTTGACCATCCCCTTTCGTGCACAGGGCAGCGCAAAGGATTGCTCACGCGCTCCCACCGCGAAAATCTGCGATAGGAGTCATCAGCCGCGACGGCGGTCTAAGGGGAACCCCATCCCCTGCGGGGCAGTATTGATCGGGACGAAGACGCGTGCAATACGACTATGCATCCTCACTTAGGTATAATGGCCTCGTGAGCGCTCCCATTCTTTCTCAGAACGACGATCAGCATCACCAGCCAGCGTTTTGACCTGCAAATCCCTATTTGGCGGGATGAGGTAACGAGTACGATTAGATCAGTTTCGAGCTGCGCAGGCGCGCGCGGGCCTCAGCGCCGATACCCACTTCGGCAAGAATCTCGTCGTTGTGCGCGCCCAGGGCCGGCGCGCTGTTGCGAATCCGAGGCGGGGTGCGCGAGAACTTCGCCGCCGGCGCCGTGATAGGCACCGTCGCGCCGCCTTCGTGCGCCGTCTCATGCAGCATGTCGCGCGCCAGCACGTGCGGATCGCGCGCCGCCTCGGGATAGGTGCGCACGGGCGCGGCGGGAACTCCCTCGCGCGCGAAATCCGCCAGTACTTCCTTAGCCGTCCGCTCAGCCATCCATTCAGCGACCATCGCCTCGACCTCGCCGTGATGCGCCACGCGCGCCACCGCCGTCGCGTAGTGCGGGTCGGTCCCCACCTCCGGCCGGCCCATCAGCGCCGCGACCTTGCGCCAGTGCGTATCGAGCAGCACATAGAGGTAGACGCTGCCGTCCCTGCATCGGAAGACTTCGCTCGGCGAAGTGAAATTCGAGCGGTTGCCATTGCGCTGAAGCGGATACCCGATCGCGCCCAGCGTCAGCATCCCATTGGACTGAAAGAGCATCGCGTCCAGCAGCGCGACATCGATATGCTGCCCCTCTCCGGTCTGGTCGCGATGACGCAGCGCGGCCAATGCCGAGAGCGCGCCGTGCAGGCCCGACAGATCATCGCACAGGTAGTTGGCAGCTTTGACCGGAGGTCCGTCGGGCGATCCATTCAAGGACATGAAGCCCGACTCGGCTTCGGCCAGCGGATCGTATGCCGCACGATCGTGATCGGGACCCCATTGGCCGAAACCGCTGATCGATACGTAAACGATATCCGGCTTGACCCGGCGCACGTCCTCGTAACCGATACCCCATCGGTCGAGCGTGCCGGGCCGGAAGTTCTGAACCACCACGTCGGAGCGCGCCGCGATCTTGAGATAAATCTCGCGCGCTTCGGGTGCATGAAGGTCGAGAGTGAGGCTCCGCTTGTTGCGATTGACGGTCGCGTAAAGGTAGCCGATGCGCGGCGCGAAGAAGGGCGCGAGCTTGCGCGTCACCTCACCGTCGGGCGCTTCGACCTTGACCACATCGGCGCCAAGGTCAGCCATCAGGCACGCGCACATGGGGCCCGCCCAGCTCGTGGTCAGTTCGAGCACGCGGATTCCGTTGAGCGGTCCCGGGATGTCGTAGCGCGCCTCGCGGTAGAAGTCGGCCTTTTCCATCGATGGTCCCCTCGACACTAGCGCCGCGGACTTCGTAATCCGGACGCGATCGCTCGCTGCTGGTGCGAACGCGGCGGATCGTACTGCGAATCGCGCGCCGCTGACAAACGCCGCTTCTGGCGCATGCGCCGTTCGATCGATACCGTGGACGCGGCGGGAGCGGGCTTAGATGGCTGAGGCACAATTCTGGATCGGGGTTCATGGCGTGATCGCGCACGAGCGGCAGATTCAGATCCTGCGGCGGGCGGCGCGGATGTCGTATCGGCCCGGATTCTGGTACCTTCCCGGCGGCCATCTCGCGCTCGGCGAGGATTTCGAGAATTGTCTCGCGCGCGAAGTCGCCGAGGAGACCGGGCTTGAAATCGCGCTCGAACGGCTGCTCGGCGTGCACAAGCCGCTCGCCGAACCCTACGTGCAGGTGCTCTACGCGTGCCGGCCGATCGATCCGCGCCGCGAGCCAATACCGCGTCCCGACGAGCACGATGAAGCCCGCTGGGTCATGCTCGCGGAGCTGCGGCGTATCCCCAATCTGATTCCGTACCTGGAAGGAATTCTCGCGCGCGGCATCCTCGACTATCTTGCGTGAATCGCAGCGGGCGGGTGGTTTCTGCGTCGGCGAAGATTGTCAGCGCGCGGCGCGTCTTGCATCGCGATACTTGAGCCGGCCCCACCAGTAGCCGAAGAAATTCGCGCATTCCAACTGATGATGGATCGCCCGCGCGCGGTCGCGCTCGGCCGCCGCCACACCCGCCCGAATCAGGTTGCGCGCGAGCTTGTCGATAGCGTTGTGGCTGCGTCCGCCCGAAAGCGCCGTGCCGATACCGAAGGCGAAACTCTTGCGCATCAGATAAGTCCATCGCATCCGCGCCGCCGGCACCAGATGATGCACGCGGGCGCGCGCAACGAAGCCCATCGCACCGCCCCGCGCGATTATCCGCTCGAACAGTTCGGTGTCCTCGCCCGAAATCGGATTTCCGCCCACCACCACCAAGTCCTCGCGAAAGCGCCCGAAGCGCTCGAAGGCGTCGCGCCGGAATCCGACGTTGGCGCTGAAGTAGTTGCGCAGCGCCTCGACCCGGCCCGCCGGCGCGCCCGCGATTTCGCGCTCGTCATGCACCGCGAACTTCACATACAGAATCGGCCCCATCCATCGCGGCGGCTCGACCTCCCATCGCGCAAGCACCAGCCCGCACGCCGCATCAAGCCGGCGCTGCTCGATAGCCGCGACCATCTCGGCCGCCCACTGCGGCTCCGCAATCGCATCGTCGTCGATAAACAGGACCAGCTCGCCACTTGCCTCGTCCACCGCCCGATTGCGCGCGAAGCTCGAACCCAGGCGCGTCTCGAACACCCGCCGCATCGGGATTGCCGACTCGCTGGCGGCCTGCTCGACTGCAGCCGGCGTCGCGTCGTTCGAATTGTTGTCGATCACGACGCATTCCGTTTCGATATTCGCCCCGAGCCGCTGCGCCGCGATACTGCGCAGTGTCTCCGCCAACGTTGCAGCGCGATTATACGTCGGCACCGCAATAGTTACTTTCAATGACGTACCCATCCGTGTTTTTCACCTACGTACCCATCCGTGTTTTTCACCTACGTACCCATCCGTGGGATTCGCCATCATCAGTTGGTGACTAGTGTTTGGAATGGCGATGATGGCCCAGCGCGGCGGAAGGCTTTGCGACGGGGCTGGCCGGCGTCGGTGATGGCGCGGGCGCGTTGGCGCTCGTGAGTTTCGGCCACGGCGCGTGCGACTGGGTAAAGGAAATCAATCCGACGGTCAGATTTGGCGAGGCTTCCTGCTGGATCTGGGACGGCGCCGTCAACTCGAACGCGAAGCTGCCGGTCTCGCCGGGAATGAACGGGCGCACCAGGCGATCGAAGCTGGTAAAGCTCAACGGCGTCACGACCACGGTGTGATTCTCCGCGTCTAGCGCGCGGCGCTCCTTGTAATACGTTACCGTCAACTGCAAGTCGTCGATCGCGCGGTCGCCGGCGTTGATAATTCTGCCGAACATCGCGGGCGTGCGATTCGACGACATCGCGACCTTCACGTCGCTCAGTACGATCCGCGAAACATACACGCGGCTTCGTCCCGCCTGCGCCGCCGCGCCCTCGACGATTCCAAGCTCGCGGCCGTACTGAAAAGCGATTCCGCGGCTGCCGCTGAAAGCCTCCGCCGAGAGCGCTGAGATTATCCGCTGATACGCGCGGATCGCACCCGCGTAATCCTGCCTGTGATAGAGCGCGAGCGCCAGCGCATGTCTTTTATCGATCTCGACGCGCCGCGCGAAATTCGCCACGATCCGCCATCGATGGTGCTCCTTGACCATCACCAGATCGTCGTCGAAACCGAGCTTCGGATATCTCCCCGAGTCGAGCGACTGCTGCGCCGCCGCGCTCGCGGTATCCTCCGATGCGCTGGCGTCGATGGTCCGCTCCCAGAGCGCCAGATCCGGCATCGTCACCCTGATCGTTACCGTCGCGCGGTCGCCGTGGCGATGCTCGACTTCGATTTCATAATGCATATCCAGCAGAATCGGCCGAAACCAGAGCGGGTCGACGTCGGGCGCGAGCGGAATCGCCGTGGCGAACTGCGGGATCGTGCGCGCCGCCTGATCCTCATCGGTCAACGCTGCGTAGCAGCCCGGATAATTAAACTGTTGCAGATTGGCGAGATAATTCTGCGCGACCCGGGTCGGCGTCGGACCGCATCCCATGGCCACGGCGGCCATAATCAGAATCGCTCCACGGAGCGCGAATCCTCGACGCCGCGGCACCCGGTTGGAGCGCCGGCGCCGCCGCCCGATCGGCCCAAATCGCATCAGGCGGCGCGCCCACCCGCGGGCATCTGCTTGAGTTCGACGACGTTGCCTTCAGGGTCGCGGATGTAGATCGAAAGGCCGCTGCCGCGCGCGCCATAACGTACCGCCGGCTCGCCGATAACTTCCACTCCGCGCTCGCGCAGATGCGCCGCGAGCGCCGCGATATCGCCAGTCTCGACACCGAGGCAGAAATGATCGACGTTGCGCCGCTCCGCGTCGTGCGATCCCGCGATCAGATCAACCATGCTCGCGCCCGCGCGGAGCTGGACGAGCCCGATACTTTCGACGCGGCGCTCCTCCGCCATCCCGAGCATGCCGGTGTAAAACTCCAACGCGCGCGCCTGATTGGCGCATCGCAGCACCACGTGATCGAGCTCGGTTACTCTGAATTTCACTGCCATCGCGATCCCACGTTCCAGGCTTTTCGGCCAACGTAAAAGACTAGCGCTGTGCATTGTGGCGCGCTATCACCCTCACCGCACGTCTTGACCCGCCGCGTGCGCTTCCGATTCACTCGTGCGGTGGAACTGCGAATCGTCCTTCCGCTCGCGATCTTCATTCTCACCTATTTCGTTATCGCGATCGGCAAGTTTCCGTGGCTCCAGCTCGATCGCACCGGTGCGGCGCTGGCCGGGGCGCTCGCGATGGTGCTGTCGGGAACGATCAGCCAGCGCGCCGCTGAGGATGCGGTCGATTTTCGCACCCTCATCCTGCTGCTCGGCATGATGATCATCGTCGCCAATCTTCGGCTTTCGGGCGCCTTCATGCTGGTCGCCGGGACGCTTCTCAAGCGCGCGCGGTCGGGCTTCGGTCTGCTCGCGATGACGGTGGTTGCTTCGGGCGTGCTGGCCGCGTTTTTCATCAACGATGTCGTCTGCCTCGCGCTCACGCCGCCGCTCATCGAGATCTGCCGCGCGATGGAGATCGACGCCGTGCCCTTTTTGCTCGCGCTGGCCACCGCCAGCAATATCGGCAGCGTCGCGACGATCACTGGAAATCCGCAGAATATGATAGTCGCCGGGTTTGCGAATCTCGACTACGCCTCGTTCGCCGCGCGTCTCGCGCCCCTGGCAATCGCGGGACTCGCGGTGGACTACGCCATAATTGCGTTCGTCTATCGCCACCGCCTGCGGCATTTCCGCAAGCCCGAGGGCGCGCAGGTCCCGTCCCCGCCCGCCGACAAGCAATGGCATCTGGCGAAATCGACCTTCGTCGCGGTTGTTGTCCTGATGCTCTTCTGCCTGGGCTACCCCACCCACCTGGTCGCGCTCGGCGGCGGCGCAGCGCTGCTCTTCACGCGCCGCATCCGTCCCGATCAGGTCTACGGACTGGTCGACTGGACCCTGCTCGTGATGTTCAGCGGCCTCTTTATCGTGGTCGCCGGCGCCGAAACCACTGGCTTCCAGAACTACTTCATCCGGCTGGTCGGCATCGATCGGCTCGGCAACACCGCCGTGCTCGCACTCGTGATGGCGGCGCTGTCGAATCTCGTCAGCAATGTGCCCGCCGTGCTGCTCTTCCGTCCGATCTATCCGATGCTCCATCGCGGGCCGCAGGCCGCACTTGTCGTCGCCGCATCCAGCACGCTGGCCGGGAATCTGACTCTCGTCGGATCGATCGCGAACCTGATCGTCGTCGAGCAGGCGCGCCGCGAAAATGTGACTATCAGCTTCGGCGAGTATATCCGCGTCGGCCTGCCAATCACGATCCTGACGCTGGCGCTGGCGATCGCATGGCTCTCGCTGGTCTGAACTTCGCCCGCCGCGACACCCTCTCGTATCAGTCCTGATTGTCTGAACTATCGGTGCGATTTTCCCTCGGCCGGCGCGCCGGAAAACTTTGCCGCACAATCTCGGTCCGCTCGACCACGCTCGCGACCATCCGCTCGATATCGAAAACGCTCTCGGCGGCGCGCACCTCGTCAGGATCGGCGTGCGTCTCCGGATGCGCCGGGACGAACAGCGAGCAGCAATCCTGGTCGGGAATAATCGAGGTCTCGAAGGTCCCGAGCCGCCGCGCCTGATCGATTATCTCGTTCTTGTCCATGCCGACCAGCGGCCTGAGAATCGGAAGCGTCGCCGCGCTCTCGATCACCGCCATGTTCTCGAGCGTTTGCGACGCCACCTGGCCAAGGCTCTCGCCGGTCACGATTGCCGTCGCCCCGCTGAGCCGCGCGAGGGCGCACGCGATGCGAACCATGAAGCGGCGGTAAAGTACCACTCGCAGTGGCCGTTTGGCCCGCGCGACGATCTCGCGCTGCACTTCGGCAAACGGCGCCAAGCCAAGCGCGCTCCGCGCCTCGTACCGCGTCAGATGGGCCGCCAGATCGACCGCCTTCTCGCGGCTCGCCGCCGAGACCAGCGGATAGCTGTGGAAATGCACAAAGTCGACCGCGAGCCCCCGGCGCATCATGCGATACGCCGCCACCGGCGAATCGATACCGCCCGACAGCAGCACCAGACCGCGCCCGGTCACGCCCACCGGCAATCCGCCCGCGCCTGCGATTTTCCCCGGCGACACGTAGGCTCCGTCGGGCAGAATCTCGATCGTGATCGAAAGCGCCGGATTCTCGAGGTCCACTTTCAGCCCGGCCGCCCCGGCCACCGCCGCGCCGACCGCCCGATCCACCTCCATCGAGTTCATCGGAAAGCGCTTGTCAGCCCGCGACGTCCGGATCCGGAACGTGGTCGTGCGGAGGCGTTCAGCAATCACCACCGCCTCACGCGTGATCTCGTCGAGTGCCAACGGCACGCGCCGACTGACCGAAAAGTTCTGAATCCCGAAAATCAGCCCTGCCCGCTCCGCCACGATCGAGTCAGCCGTTTCGTCCGGAAGCGCGACGATCATCCGAGGCCCAAGGCTCCGAATCTCTCCGAGGCGGCAATCGCCAAAGATATCGCGCAGATTGCGCCGCAACTGCTCGACGAAACGCCACTGGTTGCGGCCCTTCAGAGTGATTTCGTGATATCGTCCTATCAGATGGCGCATCGATATTGTTCCGCCCGGCCCGCAACGGGAACCGCGGACATTGCCTGCCCCGCCTGCGGGCAGCTTAGCCTAGCGCGCGGCAAGTGAGGACTGATACATGAGCGTGGGGGACAGAATCAACCGGACACAAATCGAGCGCCTGCGGGCGCGACTCTCCGACCCCGCGTCGATCGGAAAAATCCCTGCCGGACCAGTCCGCGCCGCGGCGGTCCTGATGCCGATTTTCGAACGTGGCGGCGAGCTCCATCTGGTCTTCATTCGCCGCTCCGACCGCGTCGAAAGCCATCGCGGACAGGTCGCCTTTCCCGGCGGACGCGTCGACCCGAGCGACGACACCCTGATGACCACCGCTCTGCGCGAGGCCTGGGAGGAGGTCGCTATCGACCCGGCTCAGGTCGAAGTTCTGGGCGGCTTCGAGGGTGCGACCGCCCGCGTCAGCGATATCTTCGTCACGCCATTCGTCGGCGTCATCCCGTCGGCGGAGGGGCTGCGGCCCGATCCGTCCGAGGTCGCCGAGATTTTCGACGTTCCGCTCGCGGCGATCCGTGACGATCGCTTTCGCCGCGAGCATCGCTTCGTCCGCGACGGCGTCGAGCACGGCTATCCGGCTGTGATCTACGGCGGCCAGACGATCTGGGGTCTCACGCTGCGCTTCGTCGAAGAGTTGCTGGTCCGGATGGACGGCAAGTAGGACGGCCCGATAATCCGCTGATCGCACGGTCGCGACCGCCGGCGCCTCGCGAATTCACCTCGCGCCCCTCCAGCGCCCACCCGCGAGCATCTCGAAGTACGACACATCGATCATCGCCCGCGTATCCACGCCGAGCGCCTTGAGCAGCTCCCGTACCGCGGGCTCGAACGCGGCGGGACTATCCTCCGCGCCGATCACGGCCTCGATCTCGCCAAAGAGTCCAAGTCCTTCGACCTGATCAAGATGGAACCGCACGTTGCGACGCGTCAGCAGCGTCCGGTTCTTGCAAACCTCGCCGATAACTCCGAGCGCCCGAGTGAGTATCGAACGCGTCGCATCGGGATCGGCGACGGCGGCGATATCGTAATGGCTTAGCTGAAACCCCGATTCGTTGGCGCGGCGATAATGGATAAGCCAGGCGCCGTCGTACTGCTCGCGAAGCTTGAGCTTGCCCGACGCTGTGGCGAGAAAAGTGTCGCGCTGGCGAAAACTCCCGCGCTCCTCGTATCCGAGCGCGAGCGCCGCCCGCCGCGCCGTCTCGAGATCGTCGAGTCCGAATTTCGCCTCCAGATTCCGCATCGCTGACCTTACCTCGTTTGGGAGACCGGTCGAAAGTTGGAGCCGTCAGTGTTTGGGGTCTGTGGGATGGATCATCCGGCCTCGCCCGACCATCGCGACAACCTCTGGCAAGCTGACGCCTTGAACTCCGCACCGACACTTCAGCCTCCTCTCGGTGGAGGCTCGTCGAAGATTTCCGATACGCGACTCAGGAAACTCCCTACAGCGATTTCAGTGATTACTACTGGCCGTTTCAGTAGCGACCTTACATTTTCGTCTGGAGCTTCGTAACGGGACGATGGAATATAACCACTGCGCGGACGGATTCGGCACTGGCGACGATTAGCGCGGGACCACTGGAGCATCAAGATGACCACTAGCAACGGTGAAGCACTACGAAGCTCCTTAAATACACAACTGAGGATCCGGAAGGTTATCAAGCCAAGCCTGGCGACGGGGACGCCGGAACGAAACGACCGGCTGCCGCCGATGCATCGCGGTTTCGGACAACCGGGCGAGGCGTCGTCCGCATCGGGAAAATTCGTCATTACCGCAAGGCGCAGGACCAACGCGCTGCTGGGGGGCCGGCGGGTCGCCTTGTACTCACACGACACGATGGGACTGGGCCACACGAGGCGCAACCTGCTAATCGCGCAGGCGCTGCTCGGACGCAATCCGCAGAGCTATGTACTGATGATCGCGGGCATGCATCAGGCGCGCGCCTTCCCGGTGCCGCCGCGGATGGATTTCGTAACCCTGCCGGCACTGCATAAAGGCGAGGATGGCAGGTATCAGTCGCGCTCCCTTGATCTGACACTCGCCGAGGCGGTGTCGCTCAGAACGTCGCTGATTTTGGCCGCGGTGCGCGGGTTCGAGCCCGATGTCTTCATTGTCGACAACGTTCCGCGCGGCGCGGCAAGAGAGCTGGACCCGGTTCTGCGGCACCTGCGCGAAACCGGCGGCACCCGTTGCGTTCTTGGCTTGCGTGATGTGCTTGATGATCCAGACAGGGTGATCAACGAATGGCGCAAACTGGAAAATGAAGAGGCCATCTGTGATTACTTCGATAAGGTTTGGGTCTACGGCGATCCGGACGTTTATAACCTAGTGACTGAGTATAGGCTATCTAGCGAAGCAGCCCAAAAAGTACAGTTCACTGGCTACCTTGATCCGCGGCTGCGGCTTGAAGAAGATCAGGCCGGAAACGACGATGACCGGCTGGCGGCGCTGGGATTGCCGGCAGGTCCGTTGATGCTGTGCCAGATGGGCGGGGGACAGGACGGAGCACGACTGGCTGAGGCCTTCGCCAGCGCGCGGATGCCGGCAGGCGCGACCGGCGTGATCCTGACGGGTCCCTTCATGCCGGCCGAGCGGCGCGAGCGCGTTCATGCCATGGCTTCGGCGAATCCTCGAATGCACGTGCTCAGCTTTACTCCCGACCCGGCACCCTTGATCCGGCGGGCGAGGAAAGTGGTCGCGATGGGTGGTTACAACACCGCGTGCGAGGCGCTCTCCTTCGACAAGCCGACGCTCATTGTGCCGCGCGTATCGCCCAGGCTTGAACAATTGGTTCGCGCGACGCGCCTTAGCGAACTCGGCCTGGTCGAGATGATGCTTCCTGATGAAGCTACGTCTGACGCGCTGACCGGGTGGCTGGCGAGCGAGGGCGGGACGCGACGGAAGCCGCTGATGACAATCAACCTCGACGGGCTTTCAACACTGCCGTCTCTGTTGGAGGAGATACTCGTATGAGTGACCACAAAGGGATGGGTAACGAAATCCGCATGGGAAAATTTGGATCAGTGGGGGATCCGGTGATGAAAGTGGGATTCGTTGTGAAGCGGTATCCCCGTTATTCCGAGACCTTCGTCGTGCGGGAGATTCTCGCGCACGAACAGACCGGACTGCCTATCGAGATATTTGCCCTGCGGCCGCCAAACGACGGCCATTTCCAGGACCTAATTTCGCGCGTGCGCGCGCGGGTCAATTACGTCTACATGCCGTCGGAGGGCAAAGTGTCGGAGGAGATCACCGGCGCGGCACTTCCGATGGCGCACTTCTGGAGCGCGCTGGCCGAGGCGAGCGCCGTGTTGCCGGGCCTGTGGGAGGCGCTGGTCCACGCCAAGAACGTTGAGGCGCGCCACGTCTATCAGGCGGTTGTGCTGGCGCGGCAGGTCAAGCTCAAGGGCGTCGGACACCTTCACGCGCCCTTCGCCAGCGATGCCGCGACAGTGGCCCGTCTGGCCGCACTGTTCGCGGGGATTTCTTACAGCTTCACTGCGCGCGCCAAGGACATCTTTCACGAGACGGTCCGGCCCGACGATCTGCGTCGCAAGCTGCGCGATGCGAGTGGAGTCGTTACCATAAGCGATTTCCATCTCGACTACCTGCGCCGGACATTTGGCACTTCAGCGGCGCGCGTCGAACGCATTTACAACGGCCTTGACCTGGAAGAATTTAGTTATCGCGCGCCTCAGGATCGCCCACCCACAATTCTCGCGGTGGGCCGCCTGGTTGAAAAGAAAGGATTTTCCGACCTGATCGAAGCGTGCGGAATTCTGTCGGAGCGCGGCCGCCATTTCCGCTGCCGGATCGTCGGCAATGGTTCTCTCAGGGAAAGGCTCCAGTCCCATATCAATGATCTTCAACTCGGATCGTATGTGGAACTGACCGGACCCAAGCCACAGGCCGAAATTATCGGCGAGATGCGCAATGCGGCGCTGCTCGCCGCGCCATGCGTGATCGCCGCGGACGGAGATCGCGACGGCCTTCCCAACGTAATCCAGGAGGCCCTGGCGCTCGGCACACCGGTGGTTTCCACCGACGTGACTGGCATCGCGGAAGTCATCCGCAACGGCATCACCGGCCTGCAGGTACCACAATACGATCCGCCAGCTCTGGCCGCCGCAATGGAGATGTTGCTTGCCGATCCGGCGCTGCGCGTGCGCCTGGCGACCGGCGGACGAAGGTTAATCGAGGCCGAATTCGATATCCGCCGCAATACGATGCGCCGGCGCGCAATCTTTTTTCGATCCAACTGGAATCAGCAGACCAGAGTTCCTGTCGAGGCAGTAGGATGATGCGTACAGCATACATATGTGCAGACAGAGGCGTTCCCGTATTCGGCTCGAAAGGATCTTCCGTGCACGTCCAGGAGATTCTGCGCGCGCTGTTGCGGCGAGGCGTCCGGGTCGACCTGTTCGCTGCGAACGTCGGGGGCTCCGTGCCACCGGGTCTCGAAGCAGTGCAAGTTCATGCGCTGCCGATCGCGCAGGCGTCCGGCCCCCTGGCCGAGCGGGCCGCGCTCGCGGCCAATGGCTATCTCCAGCTCGCGTTGAGGCGGGAGGGTCCTTTCGATCTGGTATACGAGCGCTACTCATTATGGAGCTTCGCCGCGATGGAGACCGCGCGCGCGGGCGGCGTGCCGGGGGTGCTCGAAGTCAACGCGCCTCTAATTGAGGAACAGGCGAAATATCGTCAACTATACGACCGCAATGGCGCTGAATGTGTAGCTGCGCACGTCTTCGGCGCCGCCAAGCGGATTCTCGCGGTGTCCGAAGGTGTAGCGGCTTATCTCGATCGCTTTGGGAGCTTTGCCGCGCGGGTCCGTCTGACTCCTAACGGAGTTGATACCCAGCGTTTCAGGCCTGGTCTCGATCCGTCGCGACCTGCCGCAAGCGGCACCTACACGGTGGGTTTCGTGGGCAGTCTGAAGCCCTGGCACGGACTCGAAACACTGATCGAGGCGATCGCGATACTCGCGAGCACGGGACATCGCACGCGGCTGCTGGTGGTAGGAGACGGACCGGAACGTTCACGCCTGATCGCGAGCCTCGAGGCGCGCAACATCGATCATATCGCCGAGATTACAGGGGCAGTCGCACCGCGAGATGTCCCGGCCATGCTCGCTTCGATGGACGTCGGAGTAGCGCCGTATCCAGAACTCGAAGGCTTCTATTTCTCACCGTTGAAGGTTTACGAGTACATGTCGAGCGGTCTGCCAGTGGTGGCAAGCCGAATTGGACAACTCCGCGGTCTCATCGAAGATGGCGTCAACGGCCTCCTGTGCGCGCCTGGAGAACCGAAAGCGCTGGCCGCCGCGCTGACCCGCTTGCGGGATGACAGCATCATGCGCAACCGGCTCGGAATTGCGGCGCGCGCGACGGTTCTCGAAAATCACACCTGGGACTCGGTCCTCGCGCGAAGCCTCGAGGGTCTGCTGTCGTCCAACACCCAGGCGGGAGCAGACGCGCGATGAACGCGCCTCAGCCACAGAAGCTTCAGCAATCAGTTCCGGGCCTGTGGCGGATACTGCATCGGCTCTGGCCCTATATCCGCCGATCGCGTGCTCTGCTGGCTGGTTCGTTTGCCGCACTGGCGGCGGAGATATTGCTGCGCCTGCTCGAGCCCTGGCCACTCAAAATCATTTTCGACCGGATTATCCATCATCGACACCTCCACGGCGGATTGCACTTCCATATGCTGGACCAGTTTAGCTCGAGCACGCTTCTGACCGGCGCGGCAATCATGCTCGTAGCATTCGCGGCGATCAGGGCGTTGGCCGAGTATCTGAACAACGTCGGCTTCGCGGTGGTTGGGAATCGGGTGCTGAGTGAACTGCGGTTCGCTCTTTATCGGCATCTGCAATGTTTGTCACTCTCGTTTCACAACCGTTCACGCAGCGGCGATCTCATTTTGCGCGTGATGTCGGACGTCTCGGTCCTGACTGATGTAACGGTAACCGCCGGCATGCCGCTGTTTGGCAACGTCTTGATCATGTGCGGGATGATCGCCTCGATGATGTGGCTGAATTGGCGACTCGGGCTGATCGCGCTGGCGGCGTTGCCGCTGTGCGGACTGGTTGTCATCCGGCTGTCGCGGCGCGTGGTCGATGTGTCGCGGCGCCAGCGCCAGCGCGAAGGAGCGATGGCGGCCAACGCCGCCGAGACCATGGGTGCAATCAAGACGGTGCAGGCGTTTGCACTCGGCGATACCTTTGCCGACCGGTTCTCGGTGGACAACGCCCACAGTCTTGACGACAGCATCAAGGCGAGCCGGCTCTCAGGCAGCATCGGCCGGACGCTGGATCTGATGATCGCCGGCGTGAGCGCGATCGTTCTCTGGTTCGGCGCCTATTCGGTCATTCGCGGCGAACTGACCGCGGGCGACCTGATCGTTTTTCTCGCGTACCTGAGAAACTGCTTCCGGCCGTTGAAGGACTTCGGCAAGTACTCGGCACGGCTGGCGAAGGCGGCGGTTGCCGGAGAGCGGGCACTCTCGCTGCTTGATCAGGAGCCTGCGGTGCACGACCTCCCGGGAGCCTATGACGCGCCGCGGCTGCGCGGGGAGATCTCACTCAAACAGGTGAGTTTTGCGTACCTGTCCGGTCGCCCTGTGTTGCGCGACATTTCGTTCGACGTGCGGCCCGGAGAGCGCGTGGCTCTGGTCGGTCCGTCGGGCAGCGGAAAATCAACTTTGGTCAGCTTGCTATTGCGCCTCTACGACGCCGGTAGCGGAACCATAACGATCGATGACACGGACCTTCGGAAATATACGATCAATTCACTTCGCGGTCAGACCAGCATCGTGCTGCAGGACAGCGTGCTGTTTGCCGCGAGCGTGCGCGACAATATCGCCTACGGTGCGTCAAACGCCACTGCGGAAGAAATTGAGGCCGCGGCCCGGCTCGCCAATGCTGACTCATTCATCGAAGCGTTGCCTGAGGGATACGAGACGATTGTCGGCGAGCACGGCGCCACCCTCTCAGGAGGCCAGCGGCAGCGCATCGCGATCGCCCGCGCCGCCGTCCGTCGCGCGCCAATTCTAATCCTCGACGAGCCGACACACGGGCTCGACCGTGAAGCAAGCGCGGCCGTCATTGACGCGCTAAAGCGCCTGTCACGCGGATGCACATGCTTTCTGGTGACCCACACCCTCGAACTCGTCGCAGACGCCGACCTGGTTCTCTACCTCGAGGACGGCCGCATCGTCGAACGCGGGACCCACAACGGCCTGCTTCGCCTCGGCGGACGCTACGCGCGGATGTTCGGCCTGGGCGCAGCCGCGGAAGACACACTGCGTCCACCAGCCCTGGTATCGAGTAGCACTTCTGAATCAGGCGCAGGCGATGGAGAAATCACCCGCTCGGCCGGCCGGGCTATAGGGCAATAGAACAGACGCTTAACAAACGCCGCGGCGCTTTCGCGAAGTCCGTGAGCGATTCGCGATACGGAGTAAATATGGCAACAGACAATCGCCTCGTTTTGGTCACCGGCGGCGCCGGCTTCATCGGCTCCCATCTGGCCGACGCACTGCTTAATCGTGGTATGCGGGTGCGCGTGCTCGATAACTTTTCGACCGGACAGCGCGGGAACCTCAATCGGCGCGCGGAGTTGATTGAAGCAGACATCCGCGATCTTCCCGCGATCATCCCCGCCTTGGCCGGCGTAGACTGTATCTTTCATACCGCGGCGCTCGCGCGCGTGCCGCTCTCGATCGCAAATCCTGTCGAGACTCATTCGGTCAATGCGGTAGGTACATTGAACGTCCTGCTTGCCGCACGTGATCAGGGCGTGCGGCGCGTAATCTACTCGGGTTCCTCGTCAGTCTACGGCAACCAGCCGTCGCTGCCGCTGCGCGAAGTGATGAAACCCAATCCGCTCAATCCGTACGCTCTGCAAAAGCTCGTCGGCGAGGAATACGCGCGGATGTTTCACTCGCTGTTCGGGATACAGACCTTGACCCTGCGCTACTTCAACGTCTTCGGGCCACGCATGACTGTCGACGGCGCCTATGTGACGGTCCTCGGCCATTTTCTGCGCGCCAGGCGTGAGGGCAAGCCTCTGACTATTCACGGCGACGGCGAACAAACGCGTGATTTCACCCACGTGCGGGACGTAGTACGGGCAAATCTGCTGGCCATGGATTGTGCTATTGCCGATGGCCGTCCGGTGAATATCGGCCAGGGGCGCAACGTCAGCATCAATCACATCGCGGCCCTGGTCGGAGGACCGATCGAGAGCGGGCCGCCCCGGCTGGGAGACGCCCGCGATACGCTGGCGGATTACACCCAGGCGAAAGAGGTCCTCGGATGGCGGCCGACGATCACAATCGAACAGGGTGTTCGTGAACTTTCTGAGGAGTATTCGGAGGCGGCCGGCTCAACGGGCTCGGCACGCGCAAGCATATGATTGAAACAAGCCAAGGGAATGCCCGGACGCGCGGCGCGCGCCCTGCCGCGGCTCATGCGAGCGTCCTGCGATCTGTGCGGTCAGCATGGCGTTTTGCCGCCTTGATTCTTCTTCTCGCGGTGAGCCCGTGCGCCGCCCAGAGCGCCGCGCCGACCGCAGGTGTGTCCGGCGGGTCGGGAGCTAACGCCGCATCCAGCGCGGGTGCGAATGCGTACGGCTCCGTCAACCCCTTGTTTGCCGCCCAGCCTGTTCTGTCGCCTCCACCGCCGCCGCGCACGAGCGTCTCGCACGCGCGGCGCCGGACATTTGAGGAGCGCGGAGGAGGGCCAGGCACGTTGCGTCGGCAGTGGTCGCAGGATGAACAACTGCCTGCCGATTTGCAGCCCGGACAGGCTTACGTGTCCCGGCAGGATAATACCGCCGCCAGCCTGACGCTCAAGGAGGCAGTCTACTTCGCACTACGTAAGAATCCGGCGATGCGCGCGGACCTGCTCAGTCCACTCGCGTCGCTCGAATCAGTGCGCGAAGCTAACGGCGCTTTCGATCCCAGCCTCAACGCCACGCTTAAGGACACCAAAGGAGTCACTCCGGTAAGCTCGATCCTCTCTACCGGTGGTTCTCCACTCTTCGAGCAAAAGGAATATGACTGGAATTTCGGCATCAGCAAATTGCTGGCAACAACCAATGGCGCCTTAACGGCGACGTTTGACAACACCCATCTCCAGTCAAACTCGCTCTACTGGCCGGTGAATCCATCATACAACCCGAGCCTTGAGATCTCTTTGGTTCAGCCGTTGCTGCGAAATTTTGGTCTGCGCTTCGCTACTATCGGTGTCAGGGTCGCGGAGGCCGGCCAACGCCAGGCCCAATTCAACCTGGAGCAGCAGCTTTCGGATTTCGTTCTGCAGGTGACGACCGATTACTGGAACGTAGTGCTGGCGCGCGCGAATCTGCGCGTCGCGCGCGGAGCCTTGGCGCTTGCCCAGGACCTTGTGCGCCAGGACCTGTTTTCCAACGGCAGAGGTCTAACGCCAATGATCGCCGTTAAGGAGGCGCAGTCGCAGGCGGCTGCGGCCGAAGGCGGCGTTTCCGCGGCGCAGAAGGCGGTCGGCGCGACCAGCGCGGTTCTGCGCCAGGACGTGATGCTCGATTCGTCAGTGAGCATGCTCGCTCAGCGCGTCGAGCCATCGGAACAGCCCACTGGTGTAAGTGCCATCCCCAATGATGAAGACTCGCTTGAACTCGCGATCGAGAACCGGCCGGAATTGTCGGCGTTGCGCGAAGCGGTTCGCGCGATGCTTTTGCAGTTGCGCTACGCGAAAAATCAGACCCTTCCCCAGCTCAACTTCAGCGCCGGAGCCGGCATTAACTCGACTGCCGGCGACCTGAACTGCGTGCACTCCTCAATCGTAGCTCCCAACTGCAAGACCGCCTCGGGCCAGAGTGGCATCGCCTCACCCTTCAGTGGCGTCTACAACAACGCGCTCAATCGGCTGTGGGGCCTCCAAGCCTACAACTACGCCGTCGGACTTAATTTCCAGATGCCGCTCGATAACGATTACGCCAACGCGGCCCTGGCCCAAGCCCGCATCCAGTACCAACAGCAGCTGCTTCAGTACCGCGCTCAGCTCTCCAGCATTGTCGCCGCGGTGGAGGCCGCCCTGAGCGGAGTCCGCACCAGCGCGGCGCGCGTAACGGAGACGACCGCCGCTGTGAGCTTCGCGCGCTACGCGCTGACCGCTGATGAAGCGCGCTACCGCACGGGCTTCGCCGATACGCATGAACTCTTGCAGTATCAGCAGGAATTCATCGCGGCGATGAGCAGTCAGGTTCAGGCGCAAGTTGATCTCGAGATCGCCAATCTCACGCTTGCGCATGCACAAGGCACATTGCTCGAGAGCTTCCAAATCGACTTCAAAGTTGAGGATCCTCACCACACTCCGTGGTATTCGCAATTCTAGCCGATCGTGGAAACCCGGCGATTTCACGTTCAACCATTGGAATAAGGTTCTGGTTAAGAAAATGGCTCAACAACTCCAATCACACGATCTCCACGCAGGCATGCCATTTGATGAATCGCCTGCGACGCCGCGCCGCGCCTTCAACGCACGCATGGTGGCCTGGACGGCACTCGCCGCGCTCCTCCTTATCGCCGCCTTTGTATACTACCTGCGGGAAGCCGTGCACCCGTTACAATACGGAACCGCCGAGGTTAGCCGCGGGCCGATCGTGCGTTCCATCGCGGCAACCGGAACGGTGAATCCGGTGATAACGGTCCAAGTAGGCAGTTATGTTTCCGGGCCGATAATCGCGCTCTATGTCGACTTCAATTCGCCGGTGAAACAGGGACAACCGATCGCGAAGATCGACCCGCGGCCTTTCGAACTGAAAGCCGCGGAGGCGAGAGCACTGGTCGCTGACTCGCAGGCTCAGCTGGCCAAGGATCAAGCTGACATGAGCTACAAAGAGTTGCTTTACCGTCGCACCGAAGGCCTCCTGGCTGTCGGTGCGGTATCGCGCGATATCGTCGATAACTACTTGAGCTCCTACAAACAGGCGTTGTCGCAAATGGCGCTGGACCGGGCGCTTATCGACCAGCAGCAAGCATCACTAAAGGAGGCCCAGGTCAACATTAACTATACCACCATAGTATCACCGGTTGACGGCGTCGTGGTGGCGCGCAACGTCGATGTCGGCCAGACCGTGGCGGCGAGTTTCGAGACTCCGACGCTTTTTCTTATCGCTCAAGATCTCTCGCAGATGCAGGTTGATTGCAGCGTAAGCGAATCCGACATCGGCGGCATCGCTCCCGGAGACAGTGCTTCGTTCGCAGTCGACGCTTTTCCCGACCGCGAATTCAACGGAGTCGTCAACCAGGTCCGGCAGAACCCTATCACCGTTCAAAACGTAGTCACTTATGACGTCGTAGTGGACGTGGCGAATAAAGACTTGTCGCTGAAGCCTGGAATGACGGCTGATGTTACTATCGTTAGCGACAAGCGCGACGACGTTTTGAGAGTCCCGCTTGACGCGCTGCACTTCAATCCGCGCGGTAGCAGTCCGCGATTGCACCTGAACCGAACGGCGCTGGCGGCAGGCAAACCCCAGCCCGCAAGACTGTGGCTCCGGCATCTCGGGCGTCTCGTGCCAGTCACCGTCTCAGTCGGACTGGCCGACGACAAACATGCCGAGCTTTTGAGCGGCAGGCTTAAAACTGGTGACAGGGTCGTGACTGGCGAAATCTCACCCGCCGACGCTGCAGCCGCCACGACTGACTTGCAACTCGCGAATTGAAGGGTCCAACAATGGCCGCGCTAATAGAAGTCCGCCAAGTCACGAAACGCTATCTTCTCGGCGAAACCGAGGTGCAGGCGCTGCGGGGAGTGAGCCTGAGCATCCACTCCGGCGAGTTTGTCGCAATCATGGGCGCGTCCGGCTCTGGCAAGACCACGCTAATGAATCTCCTGGGATGCCTCGATCGCCCGACCAGCGGCCAGTATTTGCTCAATGGCGTGAACGTCGGTTCGCTCGCGGAGCCAGCCCTTGCTGCGATTCGAAGCCATCTCGTCGGCTTCGTCTTCCAAAGCTTCAACCTTCTTTCGCGCGAAAGCGCTCTCGAGAACGTCCAGATGCCGCTGCTCTACTCGGGCTCCGACGCTCATCACCGGGCCCTCGAGTTGCTCGCGATGGTGGGGCTATGCGGCCGCGAGCACAATCGTCCCAGCCAGCTCTCAGGAGGCCAACAGCAGCGGGTCGCGATCGCGCGGGCACTGGTCAACGATCCCGCGATTCTGGTGGCGGACGAGCCAACCGGCAATCTTGACTCGCACAATTCCGTCGAGATCATGGAGTTGCTGCGCAGGCTCAATCGCGAACAGAATCTTACCATCGTGCTGGTCACGCATTCCGCCGAGGTCGCCGCGTACGCCGACCGTGTGATCACTTTCAGCGATGGCATTGCGATTTCGGACCGTCCTCGCCGCGATCGCACCGAGACTCGCGTCCCGCATACGGAGGCGCCGCCGCCGTCGCTGCCACACGCCGCGTCGGCGCGCGGCGGCCAGCGAAGTCTGAAGGTCTCCGCGCCGATGACGCTGCGCATCGCATTAAGAGCGCTCCAGCGCAACAAACTGCGAGCCGCGCTTACCGTTCTTGGCATTTTCATCGGCGTGGCGGCGGTCGTGGCGATGGTCGCGATTGGCGAGGGCGCCCGCTACTCGGTGCAAGAGAAAATCCGGAGCCTCGGCACCAATCTGATCGTGGTTCTGCCCGGCACCACAACGGCCGGCGGAGTACGGGCGGGCAGCGGCAGCAACTCCAAACTCACCGTTGGCGACGCGCAGGCAATTGCCGAGAACGATCCCGCCGCAGGCCAGGTGAGTTACGTCATGCGACAAGCCGCGCAGGTTGTAAATGGCAATCGTAACTGGAGCACCCTGATCGTCGGTGCCGGACCCGATTTTCTGACCGTGCGCGATTGGCCGGTCGTAGCCGGTCATGTCTTCAGCGCTGAACAGGCGCGCGCCGCCGCCACCGTCTGTCTGCTTGGCAGGACCGCAGCAAACAACCTGTTCGAACCCGATGAAGACCCGATCGGCGCCCTGATTCGAATCAAATCCGTGCCCTTCACCGTCATCGGCATCCTGGCCTCAAAGGGGCAGACCACCACCGGCCAGGATCAGGATGATGTGATTGTGATGCCCTTCAGGACCGCACAACGCAAGGTCCTCGGCGCGGCGCTTCCCCAGGCAACTGAAACCAACGCGCTGCAACTAGGTTCGACCATGGCCAGCACCGCGCTCTACGGCGGCCCGCCCAGGATTCTGGGCAAGGTCAACGCAATCTACGTAAAGGCGCCGACTGCCGCCATGATCAACGCGGCCATCGCCGAGCTGAGCCGCACTTTGCGCCAGCGCCACCATATTCTCCCCCAAAGAGAGGACGACTTCAGTGTTCGCAACCTCTCCGAAGTGGCGCGCGCATCCGCCAACGCAAGCCGCGTGCTGACTATCTTACTCGGCGCGGTTGCTTCCATTTCATTACTGGTCGGCGGGGTCGGCATTATGAACATAATGCTGGTGTCAGTCACTGAGCGGACCCGTGAAATAGGAATTCGAATGGCTATCGGAGCATGCCGTTCCGATATACTCATTCAGTTTCTCACCGAAGCGATTGTCCTCAGCGCCATAGGCGGACTGAGTGGTGTCGCATTGGGCCTGATAGCTTCCAAGGCGATCTCACTGATCGCTCTCTGGCCTACCCTGATCTCGCCGGCCGCGATCGCCGGCGGGCTGCTCTTTTCGGTCGCGGTCGGAGTTTTCTTTGGCTATTATCCGGCCCGAAGAGCATCGATGCTCAATCCTATCGAAGCACTCAGATACGAGTAACTTCGCTCGCAGCCGTCGGGCTTGGGCGGCTCCTACCGGTTCTCGCTGCCAGTCGGCCCGCTAAAGCCTGCATGCAGCGCAGAGGTCGGGCGGCGAATCCGCAACTCCTCCGAGGCTCCCGGGAGATGCGTTGCGCGATCCGTATGTTGCTTCCCGGCGTCGGCCGCCGAAGAGTCCTCGCCGGACACGCGCATCGGCGATGCAGTTTCCTCGGCCTCAGGCCCGGATCGGCGCGGAATCTGCACGATAAACTTCGTTCCCTTACCAACTGTGGACTGAACTGTCAGCGTGCCGCCGAACAGATTGGACACAATATCGCGAGCAATTGGCAGGCCGAGGCCGGTACCGGTGCCCAGCGGTTTGGTCGAGAAGAACTCGTCAAAGATCCTGCTGAGATTCTCCGGTGGAATGCCGGCGCCGCTGTCGCTAATTGTGATCAGAACGCTGGTCTCCTCGATCCCTACGTCGACTGCGACATCCGGACGCTCGTTGGCGCAATCTGCGTACGCGTCGATCGCATTCACGATCAGATTCGTCAACACCTGGCTGAGTCTGCCCGGCTCGCCAAACAGGATCGGCTCGGGCGAACCGATACTCACTGTGAGCGTGCAGTCGGCGAGTCGTAACCGATGAGCAAGCAGCGGCCGGATTTGATCGAGAGTTTCGCGCACCGGAAAGCTCCTGCGCTCTTCCTGCTTTAGATCGCGGGTGTGTGCTTTGAGGCTGCGTATGTGCGCCGCCGCCTTTTCAATCCACTGGCGCGTGTTGATCACTAATTGCGCAAGGTCCTTGTCTATCGAGAGAGTCTCCGCGCGCTCGACACCCGCCTCGCGCATCGCGTTCCGCTGCTCCTCAAGCAGATCCTGAATCAGTTTGAGCGAGGTCATCGAAGCGCCCAGCGGCGTATTCATCTCATGCGCGATACCCGCTGCCAATCTGCCCAGCGCCGCCATCTTCTCGGAACGCGTCAGATCCTCGCGGCTTTGCTGCAAATCGCGATACGCCCGTCCCAGACGGTCAAGCGCGAGGCGTAAATCCTCATTACTGCGCGCAAGTTCACGCGTTCGCTTGTTGACGCGCTCCTCAAGATCCTCATTGAGCGCCGCGATTTCCTCATAAGCGATGGCGTTCGCGATCGAGAGTGCGCTTTGATTACCAAGTGCGCTCAGAAAATTGATATCGTCGGCCGAAAAGAAAGCGCCCGACTCCTTGCGGCCCAGCAAAATGAAGCCCAGCAGATCGCCGTTTAGCTCCAGCGGTACCGCGAGGGCGGCTCCTTGCTCCGCCAGTGCACCGCGCGCGCCCGCTTCCAGTTCAGTGCCCAGCTCAGAGTCCCCTCGGTCCTCAAGAGTGAAGACTTTCTTCCTGGAACACTTGAGTTTCTGCACCAATGGATGGTCGGGAGCGAACACCACGCCATCCCCTCTGGGCGGGTATGCCCAGGCGTATCTTCGCGGGTAGCCTTTGAAATGAAAGATGGCACACTGCCTGACCGCCAAAGTTGCTGCGACCGTGTTCCAGATGATCGACATGGTTTCGTTCAGCCGAAGGGTCGAGGTCAGCGCCGCTCCGCTGGCTTCAAGAACTGCCCGCGGATCGTAGTGCAGCCGGAAAAAGATCCGATCGATCGATCCTTGCAGCAGATTCTTCAGCGGATTCAGCATCAAGGCCGCACCCGATAGAAACAGCAGCGAAAAGGCCAGGGAGTGGCCAAATGTCGACGCGTGCAGTTCGAGATCGAGAATGTTCAGCAGTCCCACGTACCCGACAATCAGCGTTGTCGTCAGTGCAAGATAATAGACGCTGCGCTTGAGGAATCGGTCAATCTCGAACAGATCATGCTTGAGAATCGCGTAACCCACGCTCAGCGGAAAGAGGAAGACCGTGTAGCCCGCGTAATTCACCGGGATGCCGCCCCCGGCAATCCCTGAATAGAACATCAAACATCCCGGGAAACCAAAACCTGCGATCAGCCCAAGTAGTATAATGCGTATCCGCTGGCGGACCGCATACGACTCACTGCTGAAGTAGTCCCATGTGACGGCGCCAAGCAGAATAGCGCCGCCGACCCCAGCGTAGATCATGCATAGATTATGGATCAGCGAATAGATTGCCGGCTTATACAGGTAGATCTCGTACGGTACACTGAGCGCAAATGCAATCGCGTACGGGACGGCCAGGAGTAGCTTGCGCCACCGCCGCAACCGATCCGCCGGAAATACCAGGGCAAGGTGGATCTCCAGACTGGCAGGAAAAAACGCCTCGCCCATGATGTGCAAACGGAAAAAGTGTCCAGGTGAATATAGATCTGCCGCGGTAATGGCGAACACGCCGCCCGCCAGGCCGCCTATCAGCAACGCTTTGCTGGCGGGCGCTTCCGGCGCCAGCCACCACACCACAATTCCGATCAGCGCAAGTGCAATGCCGGATAATAGGTATGGTGGAAAGATTAGAAAGTAATCCTCGTAAGTGAATCGTCGCGAGCGCATGACCACCGTCGATCTCGTATTACCCTCTTCGAGCGCATAGGTAATCCCGGAGTCCACCGGCAGGCGTTGCACGGCTGCGTAGATCTCGTTCGCGTCTGCCACCGGCGTGCCGTTCACCGCAATGACGGCGCGCTGATAAATTCCGCTCCCCGCTACCGGCCAGTCTGGCAGGCTGACCGAGGCGACCACTTTGTTGGCCATCACGAAGAAGCCAGGAAAGGTCCGGCCAATCCACCGCCGGCTCGTCAGCGTACATACGAGTGCGATCCCAAGCACCATCAGCGCGAGCGCCGCTGCATAGCAGGTGTGCCTTCGTTGGCGCGCTAGCGCTGTCATGCGCGCTCCAACCGGCTCGCGACCACCGCCGAAACGGCAAGGACGCTGCAAAGCCAGGCGAACCAATCGCCCAGGCGTGTGTAGATTGTCAGTTTGTGACCGAGCGGGACGGTGCCAATAATCACTCCACGATCTTCGCCGGACACGCCATATGGTCGGCCCACGGGACTCACGAAGCCGGAAATGCCGCGGATGGTTGATAGCGCCACCGCCCGCTTGTTTTCCACGGCTCTGAAAACGGCCATCGAAAAATGCTGCAAGGCCGCGGCGTCGCCCTCCTTGGTCAACCAGCTATCGTTTGAAACGTTTACCAAAAACTGAGCTCCCGCCAGCGTCAGTCGCCGGGACAGCGAGGGATACGTCACTTCATAGCAGATTAAGACTCCAAAGGTCGCCGATGGAAGGTCAAAGACGACCGACCGATCGCCAGCGCTGAACCCGCCCGGGTCCTCCGGTGCGGGGCCGGCTATCGCACGGGCGATCGTAGGCTGATATTCCGCAAAAGGCAGCAGACGAATCTTGTCGTAGTAGCCCTCCAGGGTTCCACTGGCACTGAAAAGGAAAACCGAGTTGTAGACCCGTGGCTGACCAGGAACATTGTTGAATCGCGGCGCACCGATCAGCAGCGCTGATCGCAAACTGCGCGCGAGCACCCCCAGTTGCGTGCGCACCACTGGTTCGCGGTCGAGATAAAAGCTCACGGCGAATTCGGGCCATACCACCAGATCGGCTCGGCCCGGCCCAACCGCCGCTTCGGTTAGACGCACGTACTCCGCCATGGTCGAAGCGTAACGCACGCGTTGAAAACGTCGAGCATCGGACGGAATTGTCCTGACCAGCGCTACGCTTGCCGAGCCCGAGCTCTTTGTGTCTGGCCAATTCATCAACCTGATCTGGCCGTACAGCAGTACCAACGCGATGCTCGCGGCCGCCACGACGGGCGGGACAAGTGAGAAACTTCGCTTAAGGCCAAACCATTCACCGCCTGGGATAACTGCGGCTGCCAACTCAGCGATAATGTAACTGGTGAACGCCATCAGGAAAGATAATCCCCACACGCCAGTTAGATCGGCGATTTGAATCAGGCGAATGTCACGGTAAACGGCATAGCCCAACAGTTCCCATGAAAATCCAGCCAATACTGTCGAGCGCGCGAACTCGATGCCTACCCACAGCGCCGGCACCGAGACCCAACGCAGCACCGGCCTTTCCCAGCGCATCAACAGGGACCATCCGGCGGCGCCCATGGCCGTATATGTACCCACATAGAATCCGTAGGCAGCGAGGGTCAGCAGGAAACCAAACGGAGGTGCGAGATTAAAGTAGGTCGAGATGGCGCCCCGCAGCCATCCGGCCACCCCGGCGGAGATCAGCGTTCCATACGCGAATCCCCCCAATGCCGCCCATCTTGCGTCGTGGCGCCGTGCCAGTAGCATCAGCGGCGTCAGTGCAAACCACCCGGCTACACTCCATCCAGCGGGCGGAATAGCCACCGTGTAGAGTATCGCCCCAAAGGCTACCAACAAGCAGTCCGCAAGGACTCCCGCTATCCGCATTCTGGAATAGTCCTTGCGCGAGCTTTTATCGATAGCCGTTACAAACTCCTGCCTCTCTCGCCACCGATCAGAATGGAAGCCGAGTCGAGTCAATAAAGCCTCAGTCTAACCGCCGGTCGGCGTGGGCAATGGCGAGGCCGCAGCCGCCGTTGGAATCGGCGACGGACTGGAAGTTGCAACCGGCGTCGAGCCCGAGGTCACATCCTCTTCCGGCTGTTCGGGCGTCCACGCCAAGCCCTGAGCATCTGTATACACGGTTACTTGAAGATCGAGATTTGCGGCGAGTGCGCCCGGAGTTGGCGTCGAGCCATTGGCAAGTACCCCCGAGATCGCAAAAAACAGCGTCGAATAGTCAACATGGGGCGAGCCCGACAGATGCCAGTTGGTATCGAGCGGATCGACTTGAAGAGGGCCGCCCGGCAGGTGATCGTGGCAGTACTGCTCGAAACTATGCCGAAAATAGATCAACTTGGTGCTGTCTTCAGTCGGATCGTCCGCAGGCTGAAAAGCCACGTGGCCTGCGCTTTGCGTGTTCAGCGTGTCGATGAAAAATCCCTGCAGGTTGATAATCGAAACATCACCGAAGCCAAACTGCAACGGATATCCCCTGAACTGGGCGTCGATTTCAATTGGCTCACAGACGTCGGCTAATCCACCGATACCAACCCACAACGTTCCGTCCAGTCCGACCCCTACCGAATAGGCTGCCGAGCTTATTTCTTGATTGGACTCCGCCACCGCTACCGGCTTGCCGAGTATCATGAAATCACTCGCCGGAATATTCATCGACGAGCTTCCGTCCGTTGCCGAGATCGCCGTGGGACCAAGCACCTCCGGCACCGAAACCGGCAACTGTGGCGTTACCGTTTTTCCAGTCGCGTCGGTGATATTGCGCCTGCCTACCACCGGCACCGTCACCGCCATCGAGCCGGAGGCGCCGGTGAAAGTAACGGTCCAGGTCTGTCCCACTGCGAAGACGGGATTGAATAACGTCACTGGCATGCCTTCAAAGGCTACGTTAGGAATGACCGCGCCAGGCAGCGGCGGCGGTTTGCTACAGCCACATCCGGCCTTGGTCGAAGCTGGATCAGCGGCTATCACGCAGCAAACGAGCAGTAATAAAGCCAGAATTTGCCAACGTCGCTGAGATAACATGGAGGTATCCTACCTCCTGGCTGTCTCGCCGCTGGATAGGGCAAAAGCTGAAAGCTGTATCAGTGATTCCCCTACAAGAACGTTCGCTTCCTACCAGGTGTTTTCCACCACGCCGTGGCGCAACGCGAAGCGTATCAACTCAGCCGTCGAACTAAGATCGAGCTTGGCGAGCAGCCGCGCCCGGTAGGTATCGATGGTCTTGACGCTCAAATGCAGCTTCTCCCCAATCTCGGACCCGCTCAGCCCGTCGGTCAGCAGCTTGAGCACCTGAAATTCCCGGTCCGAGAGCGTTTCCAAAGGAGAGGCGCCGCCGACTTTGCTGCCGTAAGACAACGGGACTGCGTCCATGAGCGCCGCGGGGAGATATCTGCGACCTCGGCTGACTTTGCCGATCGCTTCGGCTAGCTCCTCGCTTGCGATCCCTTTTCCGGCAAATCCGTGCGCTCCGGCTCGCAATAGACGCACCGCGTAGTGTTCATTCGCGTGCATCGTCAGAATCAGCACCCGCGATTCGAGTCCCTCGTCGACAATTCGCTTGGTCACCTCGAGTCCGTCCAGACCCGGCATCGACAGATCCATGAGCACCACGTCGGGCTTGAGTTGGCGCACCATGCGCAGCGCTTCGTTTCCGTCGGTTGCCTCGCCGACAACCTTGATTTCGGGATAGTCCTCGAGCAGCCGCCTGAGCCCCTCGCGCACGATCGCATGGTCATCCACTAGCAAGACGCTGATTGGCATCGTCCCGTCATCCCTTTAGAATTTGCATCTCTTTAGCATTTGCATCTCTGATTAGCATTTAATCGTCCAGCCGGACACATCCATCCCGATTAACCTGCCCGTCGGCGCAAGCCTCGCTGGACTTCTCGCGCCCGATTACCATCAAGCTTCCGGTTGCACGCGCGCATTTCTTCCAACCTTCAGTCTAACGCGGGTTCCCCCTCCCGGAACCGATTCCACCTCGAACTGTGCTCCGATCCGGCGCGCTCGCTCGCGCATTCCGATAAGTCCGGTCGCGCGTGAATCCAAAACCTTGGCGGTATCAAAGCCAGCCCCGTTGTCCGCGAGCGAGAGCATCCACTGATCGTCGTGGCGGCGCAGACTGATCGAAACTGCGGTAGCTCCCGCGTGGCGGGCAACATTGTTCAGCGCTTCCTGAACGATCCGACAGACATTTCGAATCACTTCCGCATCGAGCTCTTCATCCGCCTGCGGGCCGAAGAACCTGACTGTGATCGGGATGCGGCGCTCGAACTCGGATGCGCATGCCCGCAGCGACGCGGCCAGTCCGCGATCGCTCCAGTCGGCCACCCGCAAAGTCGAGCAAAGCTCCCGCATTTTCTGGATCGCTTCGTCCGTCAGCCGCTTTGATTGCTTTAGTTGCGTCAAGATTTCGGTCGATTCTCCCGCACAGTGATGAAGCGCCCATTCGACGCCCAGGCCAATCGCCGTCAGAAGTTGCCCGAGCTGATCATGCAATTCACTGCTGATACGCGAGCGCTCCTCTTCCTGCACATCCAGCAGCCGGCTCGAAAGACGCCGCAGATGCTGCTCCGATTCCAGCAACTTAGCTCTCGCCTCCGTCACCCTTCGCAGTTGATCCGACGCTTTCAGCGCGCAATCCACCCACAGAAGCAACCGGTCAGGCCCATCGGCCTTGTCATGATAACCCTGTATATCGAGCGACCGCATCATCTCGCGCGGCGGCTTCTCCCCCGAATAGCCAGTTTGCAGAATAACCTGAACTTCCTGATCAAAAGAGCGGATAGCTTGAACCAGTTGCTCTCCGTTCATCCGCGGCATGAAATAATCGATCAGCAGCAAATCCACGCGATAAGAGTTCAACACCTCCAGCGCGACAGCGCCGCTAGCGGCGGTGAGGACTTGATGCCCTTCTCTTTCCAGTAACATTCGGCTGGAGATTAGGGTCTCCTCCTGATCGTCCACGATCAGAATCGTGTGACCCGAGGAAGAGGGTGCGGCGCGCCTGAGCAACATATGATTCTTGTCCTTAGCTTTTATGGGTTTCCGGTCGGCCAGGTCAAATGACCGCTAAGCTGCGCGACCGACCAGCGCCTAAGCCCGCCCTGCAGTGAGATTGAGCCTTGAAATCAACTATGTGGCTGGCTTAGCTACATCAAGGAGAAACAGCTACCATAACTGGGCCGTCACTTCTGGAAACACTATTGAGATGAGCCGGCTTTGGACGTTGAAAAATAAATCCGCTCAAGATTCGCAGCCCGGCTCGCCACCAATGCTGCTCACTTCGCCTCGTCGGCAGAAGACGATTTTCACCACGCTCAATCTTGTCATGATCGGAGCGTTGCTGCTCAGCCAAACCATTTTTGTCGGATACTTCGGCAGGTTTTCTATGCCGGTTACGATGACACTCGCTACCGGTTTGACAATCGAGATGGCGGAGCTGGTGTGGATTCGGATGAAGCGGACGCCGCTCTCACCGCGCGCGCAGTGGCTGCTCTCCTGGTGCTCGATAGCGTTGAATACGATACTCGCGGCCACTCTGACGATGCTTTCGCGGGAGGAGGATAGTCAGTACTTCGCGCTGATGATCGTGCCGGTGCTCGAGGCCGCCTTCAGCCTCACCTTCGCGGAACTGGCGATCGTCATCGTGGTCGCCGATTTTCTCAATTTTCTCGGAGTCTATACCTTCGCCTCGATCAGCGAATACTTCGAGGCTGGCACTACGTCGCTTATTTATACCGTGGTCGGCGTGCTGATGTGGCTGCTGATGTCCAGTATCCGTGACCACGAAAACTCTCTGCGGCAGAGTATCGAGGAGCTCCATCGAACCCGGGACCTCGCGATAGGGTCCAGCGCACAACTCCGGAACCTTGCAGCCCGGCTGCTGACGGTTCAGGAGGATGAACGCCGATGGATGAGCCGTGAGCTGCACGATCAGATTGGGCAGTTGCTGACGGCGGTGAGCCTCGATCTCGATTGGAGTCTGCGCCATTGTACCGATCCCAGCGCAGACCGCCGAAAGCGCCTTACGGATACGGCCGAGACCGTCCGTGAGGCGATTCGGGTCACGCGCGAGCTGAGCGCTGCGTTGCGGCCGTCAGAGCTCAAAGAGACTAATCCATTGGACGCGCTCAAAGCTTACGCGGCTGAATTCGCGCGTCGCAGCGGGATGGCTTTGCGGCTCTCTGACAATCTCGGAAGCTCCAGCATCGAGCTCTCGCACGAAGCGGGCCTTAACCTCTACCGGATCGTCCAGGAAGCTTTGAGCAATATTGGCCGGCATTCAAAGGCCAGGGAAATTCATATCAGCCTCTCGAACGACGGTCCGAGTCTTCGCGTTTCGATCGAGGACAATGGTGATGGCTTCCATGTGGACAGGATTTCGGATCAGCACGCGATCGGATTGGTCGGAATGCGTGAACGGGCCCACATGATCGGCGCCAGGATAGAAGTCTGCTCGAATATCGGACAGGGAACCACGATTAGCGTCGAGGTGCCGATCGAGCGTTCAGCCTAGCTGTCTTTCCGATTTCAAGATCGAAGGCCATGGGACCAGAACCGGCCCGACCCGCCACAGTTTGAACAGCGGACGCGCTTGCTCAGAGAAACCGCGCGGTTCTCCTTGAGAAAGATGGCGTCCCCGACGGGATTCGAACCCGTGTTACCGACGTGAAAGGTCGTCTCTTGGGGTATCTACAGGTAACCCGGCGTAGCAAAATGGCCGCTTTTCCTAGCTTCCGCATACTCGGAGCTACCCAGGGATTGTCAGCTAACCGCCACCTAAACCGCCACCAGACTAGCCGCCGATTGGCACGCACAGCGCTTCGACCGCATCGCGCAAGGCGCCAGGCGACAGATGCGCGTAGCGCATGGTCATCCGTGCGGTCTTGTGTCCGAGCAGGGTTTGGATGCGATACAGGTCCAGGCCGCGCATCGCGAGCCTCGATGCGAACGTGTGGCGCAGATCATGGAAGCGCAGTTCATCGATACCGGCCGCTTTGACCGCCCGGCGAAACTCGCGATTGAGACTCATCCTGAGCGCATTACCGTCAGGGCCGAAGACGTGGCCGCCCTCGATGGCGCCCCGCCGCACTTCAAGCTGAATCACCTTCGGCCGCTCACCGCGCAATTGACGCAGTGCCGCCAACCCGGTCTGGTTCAGCGGTAGTCGCCGGCCTTCGCCCGACTTCGCTTCGCGCACGTGGATCGAGCCCGAGCCGAAATCCACGTCGGACCAACGCAGCCTGAGCAGCTCGCCCGCCCGCAGCCCGGTATGGATCGCCACTATCGCCAGCGGGCGCAACCGCTCCGCCAGCGCGTCAATCAGGCGCGGCTCTTCGTCTTCCGTCAGGTAGCGCAGCCGCGCGTTGTTCTCGCGCGGGAATTCAACGCGGAGCGTCGGCGATGACGGCAGCTTGCCGTCGCGCACTCCGCGGTTGAAGATCGCGCGGAGCATGGTGAGATGATGCGCCACGCTGGCCGGCGACAACGACTCCGCCAGCCCATCGCGCCAGACCTCGATCTCCCGCGCCGTGACGCTATCCGCGCGCCGGCCGCCGAAGGCCTCCAGGGCGCGCCGGTATCCGGCATCGGTTCGCATGATCGCCTTGCCCGCCCGCGCCGACGCCTTGCGATAGTCGTCCACCAGGTCGTCGAACAGCACCGGCCGCGCGCGGGTGTTGGGAAAGAAGCGTCCTTCGGCTATCTCGGTCTTCCGCTGCATGTAGCGCTTGCGCGCCAGTCCCTTCGATCCAGCCCTCTCCCGATGCCGCAGCCCATCGCCGTCGTGGTACTCAATCCACCAGACGCCCGATCCCTTCGGACGCTCGAACAGCCCTCGATCCTTTCCGCCCTTGCGTGCCATCGCGATTATCTCATCCGAGTAGTGCGCCGATGAGCGCCACCACGGCCAGAACAATCAGCCAGGTCGATAATTGAACCGCCAGATCGGCCAGCGCCGCGCGCGGCCCCCGCACGTAAACTCTCACGTGGTTCGGATGGAAGAGCAGCGGAACCATCACCAAGTCGGCGCCGCATTGCCTGCATTGGTGCTTGAAGCCGAGACCGATCGGATAGCCACATCCGGGGCAACTCATCGCTCTGCGACTCATCACCACGTGGTTGAACCGGGACGGCTCCGGCCGCTGCCAGCGCGGCAGATTGCCGGGAACGTCATCGATCCGCGCGCCGCACGCGCCGCAGAAGCGAGCGCCCGGCAGATGCGCGCTCGCCCCGCAGCGCGGACAGCTTGGCAATTTCGCGCCGTGGTTCCGCCGCTCCACGTTCACCTCACCGCGCTCGCGCGCGCAAGCGATACCGCCACCAATTGAGGTAGTCACTTGCCTTGCTGGCGACCAGGCGCGCTTGCTCACTTAGCGCCGCCGGTTGAATCTCGCCCAGGTCGCCATCGATAGCCGATCCGATCCGCGCCGTAGCCACTATCGACGCGACCTCGCGCGCCGCTTCATCCAGCGCCCACGCGGGCGCGTTGGGCGCCAGCGCCGCCGCCAGCCGCCGCAACTCGATGCAAATCTGCTCCGTAGTCATGGTCAATCAGCGCGCGATCGACGCGGCGCCCTCCCAGAAGGCAGCCCAGACTGCGCTATCCGGATGCGCGTAGCCGTTTAGCGGATCGTGGTCACACCCGTACCTATCGAGCAGATCGCGCACGGCCTCGATATCGCCCCTGCCAGCCGTGGTGAACTCTTCCGCGCCCTGCTCGTACCACTGGCGCGCACACTCAGCGCCGCACGCGCGCACCTCATCGAGCAGCCGCTGTTGCACCACGTCGGGCATCCCATCGTAGGTCCATCTATCCATCGTCATAATCCTCCTTCTATCCCGTATAACCCAAATGGTGACAGATGTATACCTACCGCTTCTGTGCGCGTCTTGTTCGGGCAGCGCGCTTGCCGCGCCTCTGATGAGACTCCGAGACGCTGAAGTCAGCCAGGCTCGTAGGATCGATGTTCATCACACGGCGGGTGATGGTCTTGAGTCGCGCCTTTAGTCGGCCAGTCTGGATCGCCTTGTAGATCGCCCCGCGCGTAACCCCAAGCCGCTTGGCCGCTTCGACCACGCTCACCCAATCTTCGCTCTTCGACCTCGCCATCGTTCGCACCTTAACACCCGTCTACCAACGTGGGCTACTCAACCCGCGACTGGCCGTGAGCGCTCGTTCTGCCACGCGATTAAATCGACCACGCGATAACCGACGCCGCGCTTGCCGGTCCTGATGATCGGCAGTTCGCCCCGCGCGGTCATGTTCCTCACGGTCTGAAGCGCGAGCCCGAGAAAATGTGCGGCCTCTTCCGCGCCCATCAGACGGTACAACTCTTCGAGCTTGGCTTGACCGCCGGTGGCGATGAGCACCGAGCGCAGCACGCGAACATTGTTCGCATCCGCTCCGCTCCGTCTTGTGACTATCGCCTTCATCGCCGTCCGTTAGTCAGTCGCGATCTCCAGCGCCCTCGCCGGCCAGATCGCCACCGTCAGGGGTGACGGCGCTCTTCGGCATCCGTAGTGGAAGCTGGCTTTGACGATCGTGGCGCATCTCCAACTCGATCCCGAACGACGCCAGCATCCGCGCGGCCCGCAGAAGCATCCGCGCTTGATCGCTCGGTAGGACCCAGGACGCCTCGTTATACAGGTCGTATAATTCGCGTTGCAGACGCCCGACGCGCCCGCCCAGGACTGCGGATTTTCCCGTCGAATCTGACGGCTTCACAATAGTGACGATCTCTTTCCTCGCATCCATGTCCGTCTCCCGTAAATGTTCGCACTCCATTCTTCCACCGGGCGTGATGAGCCATTCTCCCTCTGGCCGTGCCCGCCAGCGCGAGAATGGACAACTGTTGCGCTCAACCCTGCTTATCCGGGCAGCGGCAGAATCGCCCCGTCGCGACATCGCGCCAAATCGCTTGCTTTCCCATCCAGAGAGGCTTGGGCGGTAAGACCACTACCCACTCCAGGATGCGCCCCGTCTTGGCGTCGCGGACCACCCTATACGTGCGCCCGTAGCGCCGAATTTCCGTTTCCATCGATTCGCCCCGTCACTCCGGCTCGTTCAGGTACTGTTCGCCGCGCGCGCGCTTCGCGGCTCCAGGGGTGGCGCGCAATGTCTCAGTCGCCGCGCGTACTAGCCGCATCACCTCGGCCACCCGGCCGGGTTTCAACATGCGCTCGAAGTCAAGCCAGCAGAGCGCCGCACGTCCGTCGCCCAATTTGATGGCAGCGGATACTGTCCCTTCATCGACTTCCCGATTGCACTTCGAGCACTTCATCAGAGCCCCCGTAAATTTCGCTGACTGTTTCCCGCCCGGACGATCACCTCGAGCCGCGGCTTGACGATCCGCCGCCGCAGCTCGCGATAGGCGCGCCGCTGGTAGACCGCTCGCGAAGCTTGCCGGCCGATCATCACCGTCGCTTCTTTGCGCCCTCGATGAACAATCAAGCCCGGCAGCCATCGCCCGCGATCCTCGATCCATATCCGTACGCCCGGCCGCGCAGCCCTCGCATCGACCAGCACGCAGTCACCTGCTCCGGCCCGGCAACGCACTAGTGCAAGTTGTGAGGTATTCATCGCCCAGGGCCGCCCCCGCATAGCCAGCGCCAGCGGTTCGCTGGCGGCGCTTCCCAGTAGGACTTCACCCACAACTTGGCCGCGCTAAACACCTCAGGCGTCAATGCCGCGAGCGTCGCCTTGCAGCCTATGTGGATCGGGCGAGCTGGCTTCGGGGAATAACCAAGAACGTCATCCTCCAGCGTCAGCACGGCGCCGCCGGCGAACAGCCGTGAGAGCATTTGATGCACCGGGTAGGCCGGGATCGCCGCGCGGCCGGGCGCGATGCTGGCGGTAAGGATCGCTTCACTCGGACAGTCCGCTGCCGCGACGTAGTAACCCTCCGGCAAAAAGTCTTCCGGGTTGAGGGTGAACGCGCGCCGGCCGCGCGACTCGTAGGAGCCGCGGCGCCCACGTTGCGGTCTAGCGACATATGCGAGCGCCCGCGTCCCGCCGCCCCAAGCGCAGCGCACCCACGGATAGTTGCCGAGCGCGTCGCCCGGCCGCCCGCGCCACACCACCGCCGTCTCTCGTCCGAGCCCGGAATCGTCGCTAGGCCCGAAAATGAGAGCCCCGGTCTTGTAATAGTCGCCGGCGCCGTACACTGAACACATCGCACCACCCTCGTCTAATTTGCGGCCCTTGCCGTACACCTCGCTGATTGCGCGCTCCAGGTCCCGCGCGCGCCCCGCCGCTGTCGTGCTCGTCGCCATACACTCAGCCTCCAGTTCGTCTTTTCTTCGCCTCGCTACCAAGACTGCCATAGCCCTTTCCTCAAGGCGCTCACTTCCTCAAGGCGCTCACTTGTGGTGAGCGCCACTTGCCCCTTCTCTCCCAAGGGTTTAGTGCCAAGGCGCTCACTTCACCTGAAAGCCCGATGGTGTTTTTGCCAAGGCGCTCATGAGCGCCTGAGCGCCTTGGCACTAAACCCTTGGGAGAGAAGGACTTTCAAGACGCTCATAATGTGAGCGTCTTGTGATGATGACCCCCTTGGCGTTCGCTGTTTATTTGCCTTCCTCGTCATTGTCTTCGTCGCAGGGTAGGCGCAGCCACCATCCAGTTTCCGCGCCAACCGTGCGCTTGAACGCCTCAACCTCAAGCTTCTTGCGGGCGCGGCGCAGCGTCATCTCGCTAATCCCGCGCGCGGCCGAGCGCTGATTGATTTCCGCGCTCGCGCGCGGTCCGTTCTTGAGCATCTCGAACAGGAATTCGCACGCCTCGTCGCGTTTGCGATCCTTGCCGCCCGGCCCGTCGCCCAGCAGGTCGGCCGCGCCAATGTCG